>JAABUO010000095.1_pt1 | contig 243138 bp, 248 predicted proteins | sample 5559291 | NCBI WGS metagenome assembly JAABUO01 (sample SAMN10711878, study PRJNA513372) | rock metagenome | isolation source: Antarctica rocks | place: Antarctica: Victoria Land, Finger Mt sud
GCGAATTTTCAAAAAGTGCAAAATAAGGAGTGGGTAGTGGGGTTGATTTTTGGTTTCTTATTTTGCACTTTTTGAAAATTCGCCACTAAATTTTGGCGGGGCTCTCGACAAATCCTAGTAAAACGGCACAGGTTTCGCAATCAACGATACTACAAATGGAGCACTGGATATACTACATATGAAAGCACTGAGGGGGCAGTGGAGTCGATTTTACAACTCTGGTTCTTATTTTGCAGATTCGCCAATAATTTTGATGGGGCTCTCGGCAAAAAATAAAAAACGACACAGGTTTCGCAATCAACGATTACGTGATAGGGGTCTTGCAAGTCAAAGCTGCTGATGCCAGTTTATTTTTCGGCGTAAGCCATGTATTGGCCGTTGGGCGCTCCTCGAGTTTATGCTGCTAAAAAACCTCACCAAAAACTGTCTCAACCCAATGGCTCGGGTAACAGCGAAGAAGATGCTGTTGAGAAAGATGCTGCGCTACTCTTGGGCCTTCGAGTCTCGCGCAGCGGTCGTCTTTTTGCAACCATCACTGCGAAGGCCCTAACCATCTGGCAGACCTCCGTAAGTTAGGAACGCTATAGCGTTGACTGATTCTGACTGATTACTAGCCAACAGTTGTCCTTGCATCCGTTATACGCTCCCCCCAATCTTTGAATAAATATGGTAGCAATGTTTCCGTCCTGCTACGCCCAGACGCCTCTATTGCAGCCGTACAAACCTTACTCGGCTTCCTCGTCACATACACTATTACGATCGATCCTAATGCCCGGGTATATCAGCAGCTGCATCCGCCTGGGCATACTCGCAGACAAAGCAATGCCAATCGCCTCGCCAGTAACATTGACCGGATGGGAGTTCAAGAAGTCACCATCCGGTTTCGCATGGTCATCAAGGTGGATGCGGGGATTGGAAAAGCGTTGGCTCTTGACGATGACCTAGTAGTAGCTACTGAGAAGCCAGCAGCTGTTCAATGCATTCGATGGACACCAGACAATACGGGGAGCCAGACAAGCACAGAGCTTCTCAGCCGGATGACTTGGATCCAGAAAAAGGCAACCGTGATTGGTATGGTCTTCGACAGAGCCATGAGCCTTGCCATCTGGACTACCAACGATGGCAGAGCATACGCAGTCCAACGCGTCTCCAGGTTGCCAAAAGAACCTGATGCACCAAGGAGGTTGTTTCGGGGTTATGGATTCCATACACCAGCCCATGAGGACAATTGGGCCACGCAAGGCGCAATAAATGCCAGATTCTCTTTGCTAGCTATAGCGTGTGCGAATAGCGAGATCTGGGTCTATACCGCACGCGACTATGTGGGAAGCATACCACTCTCTCACAAACTCCAATCCCCAGCCTCACAATCTACGACGGGTCATGTCACTTCATTAAGCTATTCGCCGGACGGCTACTGTCTCTTTGCTGGGTATGAGAGGGGCTGGGCACTCTGGAGTGTCTACGGAAAACCAGGGGCAAGTAGCTTTGCAGCTGATCAGACAGTCTCCGAGAACAACGAGGAAGGCTGGCTGAGTGGTGTCTACGAAGGGAGTTGGCTGAACGGTGGACTAAACATACTCTTAACGAGTCAGAACGATGACCGTTTGTGGCTCCTAGAAATGGCGAAGAGTGCGGTCACCAGTTGCTTCTCGGCTGCCAACATATCGCGGACAATGCTGTTGACTAATACCAGTATCATGGTCTACCGAGGATACGACCTGCCTGTGCTTGAGACTATCTCGGCAGATGCGTCTCTATGGCATCACGTTCCAATTCCAGCTATGTATTTAGCAAATCAACGACCAATCCGAAGTGCTGTCATCTCCCCAGACGGAAGATATGTAGCCATTGCTGGACGGCGTGGCCTCGCTCATCATAGCGTTACTAGTGGACGTTGGAAAACGTTTACCGATATAGAGGCCGAGAACGCCTTTGTTGTTCGGGGCGGGATGTGTTGGTACCAGCATATACTGATTGCTGCAGTAGAAACAGATGATTCTCATGAAGTATGCCATCTCTCCTGGCGTGCATTGGACGATGGCTAAAGACTGCAGCTGCGACTTTACTCACGAGAGCTTGGCTTGGATGAATCGTCACTTGTCTATACCGAGCGGCTACCTTCACCAGTTGTAGTGATATCCCTTACAGGACAAGATTCGCTCCTCGTTTATACATACGAAAACATTCTCTATCACTACGTGATTAATGCGACGAGCGCTGCTGTGACACTTGTTCAGGTTGGTCAGCTCGCACTTAATGGCATTGTGCGAGCACCTGCTCGTGTTAGAGCCGTGAGCTGGATTTTACCAGACCATCAGTTACGTAAGTCAAGAAATTACCACCCAAAAAGGCTTAACTGACCTGCCAAAGGTGACGGCGATCCTTCGCAGGATGTTAAATATGCTTCGGTAATCTTTCTTGTAGACGCTAAGCTTGTACTTCTGCAATCGTCCACCAATGTGGATGGGGGCCTGAAGTATGATATGCGGGTTATTGCGAACAATGTCGAGTACTTTGATCTTATGCGAGATCAAGTACCGGTACCATGTACAACGGAAAATTCCTACTCAGAGTCGCCTTCTCTGGAGAGTCCAGAAGAGGGCTTTCGTACCGACCGCGGACTGAAAGATTCGCTATGGTTTTTCGACGGCAATAATGTACAGTGCTGGATAGACGTTGAGGACCTTATCCAATCAGCTTCAACCGAGAACGACCGAGATCTACCAAATCCTGTTTCTATATCGACAGACTTCTATCCATCATCTATAATCCTCGATAAAGGAATCCTGCTAGGCATAGATGCCGATCTTGTTCAACGGCGCGATGTACAGTTTGCCTTTTTCCGTTATGCTATCAGGGTATGGCCAAGAAGACCGCCCAAACCCGAAGATCTAGCTAATACATAACAGACACAGCTCTTTCTCCCTCAGATTATTCGCCGCCATATCTCCCATTTCGATTCCGCCGCTGCGTCAAGTCTTGCACATCGATATCAGCGACTCCCCTACTTCTCCCACGCCCTCGAGATACTCCTTCATACAGTCCTTGACGATGAAGTCGACACATCCCCTTCAGCTGAAGACGCATTACTACCCTCAGTGTTGTCTTTTTTATCCTCTTTCCCTGACTATCTCAACATCCTTGTCCAATGTACGCGAAAGACAGAAGTCCGCTCATGGCGAACTTTGTTTGCTTACCTTCCGCCACCTCAAGACCTCTTCGAAGAATCTTTGCGGAAAGGACAATTGAAGACTGCAGGTGGCTACCTGCTTGTCCTTCACACTTTTGAGGAGCTCGAGTCTAGTTCGGAGCAGTGTGTTCGCCTACTTCAGACGGCAAAGGAAGCAGCAGATTGGGACCTTTGCAAGGAACTCGCTCGATTTCTGATGGCTTTGGATGAGTCTGGGGACACTTTACGACTTGCCTTGCAACGAATTGACATTGGATTACCGTCTAGCCAAAGCAAAGTCAGAAACTCCGCTGATGATGATGTACGACTAAAGACGCCACGCCCTCACGAGAGAGCTAAGCGACGAGGTGTTAATGGCGCAGGTATGGGGCCACGAAGCCCTTCCAGCAACAGCAGTCGGAGTCCCACAATATCAGAGGAAGAACCTCCCGGTTCCGAGGATTATTTCTCGCCGCATAGCCAATAAGTATTTTCGATCGAACTCTGAATTTCCAATGATACCAGGACTGCTGAATCGCCAGCGATCTCACGTGCCATTGAGACCAATAATAAGCATTGTTTCTTGTAATATGGAGAGACTTGGGTCCAGCATGGTGTTCGGGCATTTGGAGGAGGGAAATTCGCGGGAGCGGGATCATCACTTGTGCATATAAATCTATCAATTACAGTATAGAAGCCTCTGAATTCTTTACTCGAACCCAATGATCCTCCATACTGGTCAAATACGAACCTCAGCTCCAAGGGCCGCTCATCTTTGGAAGTCCTCCCATCAGCTTAGTAATGTAGGTGCTTGAAAAATGAGGAAAGACAGTAAACACGCGACGTCCATTTGGGGTAACTTATAGACTCCGAATGTCGATTCACAATACGAATTGCTTTTCAATCTCTCTGCGCTCTAGACATAAGCATGTGGTCAGTGTATCAAATGTTGGTTGAGGATTTTTTAGTCGAATGATGAGGCGGTCTCGCTTATCAAATTTCTGTACGCTGTATTCCGTACTTCCGTAGGTAATAATTCTTCATTTTAGCCGCGAACTTAATCGCCGAAGCCGCGAGGTCTCAATGAGGCAGACCGAGGACGTTGATTTTGCAAGCAATTAAATAAGTAGTTTTTGATACCTGAAAATCCTAGGCAGGCCTGTGGGTAAATAGAATCGCGGTCAGTGGGCTCTTGCATGTATGTAGCAAGAGGATGGAAGACTTCAACAGTGAGACGGACAGTGACTACACCAGTTACTGGAGAGATTGGGTAGGTTGTGCCTTCCATTTTTATCTTCAGGCGGAGAAGTGTGTCTGCGTGTTTGTTGCTCGGTTCAGCCTTGTTTCATTCTTTCATTTTCGAAACAGCATTTACCTTGCGCATCATTTCCGTACTTTTCGTCATACCTCACCAAGGGCAATTCGAGGAGCGTCTGGGCCAAGCTTCACTTCCAAATTGAAATCTATGGACCTCGCCAAGCGCTATGCCGCGTAAAAGGAAATCAGGTTCTAGTAAAAATGAGCTGGGGGTTAGCAAAAAGTTTACTATATACGAGGAGCACGAAGAGAGTCTACTTCCACATTGTCTAGGGTCTTGCCGGATGAGGCAGAATTCTTACTTGAGTCATGCCCATCCGGACATGCCTCTTGCGTCTACCGAACCAAGCAGCAGTTACCTCCCATCGTCATCACCTATCGAACGCCATATGAGAAGACGTTCGGCGATCAGCCAAGATCTACAGAGGGTAAACTTCCCAAGGGATGAGGATGGTTTCATCGCTCAAGTCCAGGACGCGGTCCCCGGGAAAGATATTTCTCCCTATGCAGCACATATTCGATCAGGAAGTAGCCCTGTTCCGTATAGTTCATACGATTACGGACCTCGAGCAGCCTCAACGCCGTCGGAAGGTGTCGGTGAAGTACCTGAGATGTCCGAACAGATATTAGAACCGAGTGACGATAGACAAGGTTCGGGCCAAGAAGATGTATATTATTTTGGGGAACTGAATGAGCCGAGCGATGATTTACCTGGAGTGGACGACGAAGAAAAAGACGGGCAGGAGGGCTTCCAGGAGCCAAGTCATGATGTATTAGAAAAGAACGAAGAGCAAGCAAATAGCATCATAAGGACGTTACCAGAACGTTCCTTTGTTGATTCTAGTGGAATCCCTTGGGATCTTGAGAATTCTGGACCCAGGAGAGTGCTCGGAAGGCGACCACCGCCTTTACCACCCCCTGGAAGTGAAAGTACAAGTCTTTCACCAGGAACACTTCCACACTGCCAATCAAAAGATCGAAAACAGGATCACTCAAAGAACATATTCTTAAAAGGACCATCGGCAAGGCTATCCACGATGCTGCGCGGAGGTCTGCTAGAGACAAAGGATGACACCATCGTTGAGCTACCACCAATTGGCATAGGAGATCTACGCAGGGGCATTCCTCCTCTCATCGCTAATTTCGTCAGTCTTCGCACGGTTGGTAACACTCAAGCCTCGAATTCTAAAACTAGATGTGCATTAAGGCCATCTGTACATCCCGGCTAATGACCAAAAGATACTTATTTCCTGTTGATTCTGTTCTGCCTTGTAGATCTTTTCATTCATACATTCTCTCATTTGATGAGTGAAAGCCTTGAAAGCGCTAACTCGTGCAATATCGCAGTTCATATCATCCCGCGGGAACGAATACTTCTGCGAAATCGACGAAGACTACCTCACAGACCGTTTCAACCTAACAGGCCTCAACACCGACGTACAATACTATCAATATGCTCTTGACCTGGTTACAGACGTCTTTGACCTTGACTGCGATGATGATATGCGCGAGCAAATTGAGAAGTCTGCGCGGCACCTCTATGGCTTAGTTCACGCCCGCTACATCACCACCACCAGAGGCTTAGCCAAAATGGTTGGTTCTACTGAGGTTCCTGCAATAACTCAATACCGCATGGCTAACGCGCAGTTTAGCTTGAGAAATATAAAAAATGCGACTTTGGCAAATGTCCCCGCGTTATGTGCCAAAACCACCCTCTCCTCCCAACCGGCATGGCCGACCTCCCCCACGTCCAATCCGTCAAACTCTACTGCGGCAAATGCGAAGACCTCTACAACCCAAAATCTTCCCGACACTCCACTATCGATGGCGCTTACTTTGGCACCTCGTTCCAAAACATCCTGTTCCAGGTTTACCCAGCCCTGATACCCGAGAAAAGCGTCAGGAGATATGAGCCAAGGGTTTTTGGGTTCAAGGTGCATGCGGCGGCGACGTTGGAGCGGTGGCAGGCGAAGAAGAGGGAAGAGATGCAGGAACGGTTGAGGGACGTGGGGGTCGAGAGGGTGTTTAAGGAGGATGTGGCGGATAGTGGGGAGGAGATGGAGGAGGATGATGGGGAAGAGGGGGACGGATTTGTTGAGTAATGGCAGGAGTGGAAGTTTCTATGTCAGCATAGGGGAGCAAGGGCGGGAAACAGAGGGGGACGGTCGATACCTGGCGTATGGTGGTCTGGCACACGGGATTTTACTGGGAGACCAAATCCATGATGAATGAATGCTCAATTTAGTATTTGACAGTGTGATATCGAAATTACTTTTCCGATCGTTGCAGTGATGGGGCGGGGCATCAGGGTCACTTTAGGCCGTTGATGGCTAAGGTGGATGACAATCAATCACTATTTGTTGGCCTGTTCTGTGCATTGAGAAGAATCGATACGTTTTCGGTCAGTTCCCCAGCCCTATGTTGTATAGGGGAGAACCACTAGCGCGGCGCACGAAATAAATCCTCATCACGCTTTACAATATTCAGATACACCATTCTCACTACTTTCTGGAGACCAAATTTGCATTGGCAACGAAGCAATGTTTATCAATTGTTATTGGTAGGCTGTTTCTGGCAATCCGCAGTTGTTTTATCCCAAGATGATGAGCTCTTTTCACGAACAATCCAATTCCTATAGCATCATGCAGGAGACATCACATACTCCAGTATTACTCTGATTCGCCTATCGCGCTGTTCTCACCGTGCTGTATGGGAGCTCGGAGGACTTGAGCTGACTGTTCGGCACAGACGTGAAGTCCGGTTGAGGTTGGTGAGCTCATAAGCATGAGAAGTGGAGATGTCGAAAAAGGTACGATCTGAAGAGATTTCGTCTTCCAAAGACCTTTTCGCTTTTACGTGATGACACTTGACACGGAAAGGCATTCCTCAATCCGAATATTCAATGTCGATTCTGTCTCTTATAAGTTTCAGCCTTGTCTGACCCACATCCCAAGTCTCCTCCTGCTGTCGTTCCTCCTGTCACCATGACCATGGCTAACGGGGCTTTCGAATGCTAGGTATTAACTCATTCCTACCAATCTATCCACATCGCCTTCCAATGCCCACTCACACATGAAGAACTTTGAACGAACGGGCGGACAGACTGTACTCTTTCACTGGCACCACTCAAGGCTAGGGCGTACAAACCTCGGCAGGTGTCAGATAGATGGAAGTACTTGTTGAGAACTCGTCAGCTGATTCTCTACACATACGGACCCGCTCTTCTATTTGCAAGATAATTCTAAGACAAACATGGCTGACTCTTGGTCGAAGGATGTCCTTTCTAGACAGCTTTGACACTCCCCGCGTCCCCAGTCAAACCTACGCTATAGGCAATAGCACTAACAGGTAACTTACCCTCGCATCTACTCAACATATCTACACCGCACAAGTCATCTTGAAATGATGAACACTATTCACACTGTTTGAACCGGACACCGCCTTGTAACGAGGGCATTTTCCGGTCGTGAACGTATAAACACTGAAAATTCTGATTTAATGAGGTATGCTTCTCCCATCTTACTCTGGTTGTACGTATGCTTTGCTGACGGAGAGGCGCTAAGCCTGATTCTTAGATGAACTTGTCACTTTACACCGTACCCGCAGCATAAAATCGTGAGTGGAACTTGCGCTAATCGTTCTCTGTTCGAAAGATAGATTGAGCGGGTGTACATATTGTATGCTAACATTGAACCAAACATGGTAAGTTGGATTACTTTGCGTGTTGTCCTCTTGACTCTTACCTGATGAATCCAAATATTCGCTGTGTTCTTTCCGAGATACACTCCATGAAGAAACATATATTTCACCTTGGAGAACTGATAGTACTCCCTCTAAAGTCTTGTTGAGAAAACTGCTTCTACATTAAGACATCGCTAATTCGTTTGCAGACACTCGATAGGTTACGAAAGTCGACAGCCGAACTACTGTAACAGTGCATAGGGAAGCGACGATGGAACTAAAGGATTGATCAAGGACATAAGACCGAATAGAAGCGATCAAGAACTGCACGACTTGACGATCTGACCATATCAATAAACGTTCTTCCAAACCCCTTGTCTCGGAATCGTTCCTCGTCAGTATTATACAATGCTTAAACTCCCACATTAGTTCTCTGAGCTTCGCCACGGAATTGTCTTAACCACAGTCACACTTGAAAACCGTCCAACTTAATCTCTCCAAACCCCTCTAACGAAACGAAATCTCCCACCACAACCCACATACAACGCGCATATCGCCTCATCTCATCATTCCCCCCTGACACACCCTCTTTTTCCCTTCTCCCATACAACCCCCTTCCATCTTCCCCCTTCCTCTCCGGCACCACCTCAACCGCATAAATCCATTCCCCTCTGCTCTTCCCGTCAACTTCTGTGATAACAATGTGACCGAGACGATTGGACGGACGAAGAAAACATGCACACATAAAACGGACGGATAGGTCGGGCTCAGCGATAGACTCGTCTATCATCCTATCTTCAACTTCATCTCCCCCCCTCCCCACAAAACCAACTCACCACTCCCGCCATTCCACCCCCTCCAACTCTTCCAACCCCTTCAGCCCCTACGCACCCACACCCTCATCCTCTTCCCCAGTCTCCTCCTCCTCCTCCGTCATACGCAAGAAGAGGCTTTTGATACAAGAGGGAATGGGACTCTGACAGGAGAGGGGGTTTGGCAGGGACGTAGGCGGCGGGTTGGGGTATTGAGGTGGTGGAAGGTGGGGGAGAATGGGAAAGGGGGCTGGACTGGATGGATGGATGGATTGAGCATCAGTACCTTTTCTGTGAAAGTACAGAGGTTAGGTCTTGTCTTACTGCACTGGGCGCTCTTTCTAAACAAGCCTTGCCCTCGCATCGTCCGTCCTCTGATATGTTATGTGTTATACCTGTGCTTGTGCTTGTGCCCGTATCGCTCACCACCCACTCCCCCCCAGTTCCTTGTCCCTCGCCCTCAGGGCTCCAGATAACCTACCCAGTCATCACACTTGCACTCCATCCCATATCCCCATGATTCACACCCACGCATCGACAGAGTCGCCGTACTGGAACGTTGGCCAGAGCTGGAGCGATCGTGCTTGGCTTTGAATGCGATGGCGTGCAGAGTAGGGGATTTAGGGATGGTTTCGATACTGTAGTTTAGCAAGCTTTTGGTGACGCGGTGTTCCACCAATAGAGCCGTGGATGGTGTGGCTTTCCATCGATAGCGTGATGGATCATGAAGGATCGCTGAAACTTCCACTGCGACGAATTTGGTACGAAGGTTCGCCTATGCTGTGGCTGGTTGTTGGCCACGAAGGCAGAAAGTTGCCCGATGACGGCATTATCAGGTTTCGAGATGGAAGAGCTCAAGGCAATGCGTTCTTGCTTCCAGACTCATCAGCGCCATCCCCCAACCCTCCCTTCATCCCACCTCTCCCTCATCTCCCTCCTCCGCGCCACCGCCTTCCTCCCCTCCCTATACCTCCTCAAGAACCCCTCCACATCCCCGTCGCTCCCATCCATCCAACTCTCCTCCATCGCCTTGCTGATCTCCTCTCCCTCCTTTTCGGCCTTGATCAATCGCTGGTACAGGCTCTTCGCCGACCAGGGCTCGAGCTGCTCGTCCATGAGGGATTGCTTGGAGCGCCATTGATGCTCTAGGGCTCGGAGCTGGAGGAGGTGGGTTTGGGTTTGGTGGCGGAGGGAGAGGAGGTGGGCGTGGCGGGTGGAGAGGTGGGAGGCTAGGGAGGAGGTGTGCGCGAGATGGGGTGGGAGCGGGGAGGGGGTGAGGGAAGGATGAGTGTAGGAGAGGGCTGTTAGGAGGGGGGTACTGGTGAGGACGGGTTGCAGGGCGGTGGTTCTGTGGGATTGAGGACTAGTGAGCTATTGAATGGAGGGAGGGTAGGGGGGAGGCGTACGGTTTATCGAGGAGGACGGTTGGGAGCCAATGGTCTGAGGCGGAGGGAGGAAGAGGATGGGAGGATTGAAGATGAGACTGAGAATGAGTAGGGTGGGGGGTGTTTTCGATCGGCGGAGGCGGTCGAGGTGGGGCATTGTGGGGGGTTGGACCGCCATAGCTTTCTTGTGGAGTGGTGGTGTTGCGGCTAGGTTTCGGCGGGGGCGGTGGAGGCGTGCTGGCATCGAATGGTTGGGAGCAGTACTCGTGCATTGGGTTTGTATACGACATCGAGTAGTCGCATAGGTATACAGAAGAGATTTGGTTGCTTGAAGTCTTGGTGAAGCCTTATTGATAAGTACAGCCTAGCGATTAAGATACAGTACAAACTACTGTAGCGCTTCGCAGCCCATACCTACGATAGTCACCTCGAAGCATCAAGTCATTATTGAATGGTGCATCAGTACCTTAGGGTTGAAGGTTTCCGGGCCACTACACTGCAAGATCTGTTCCAGTATCCTACCCTAAGTTACGGAGTATGTATTCCTATATGGCTGTCATAGCTCCGGGGACATTACTCTCAACGTCGAGTGATATAGGCTTGCATACGACGTTGCTGATCTGTCACCGCATCCCATGGGAGAGAATACTTGGATGAGCAAACCTTACGGAGTATAGAGTCTTCTATCTTTCCTGTCCCATTCGTCGAGGATGTCTTGTTGATTTCCCTCTACTCTCTACATAATTGAAAAATATTTTAAATATTTTAATCTCTCCTACCGAACCGCCAAGCGAACCGCCAATGTTAGTAGCGATTACTTGGGATGAAAAGCCTTATTTCTCGCCTTCTGAGTCGTCCCTCAGCGTGAAGATCAACTTAGATTTAGCTCTTATGCAAGGCATTAGCTCTGCACCGTCATCGAAGCCTACCCAGCTGATGGATCTCGTTAGGTTTCTGCACGGCTCGTTCATCTTGAGGTCTCCAATGCTGCAAGATGCATGCCGCATTCGCGGCCTCGATGAACCAGGTAACATTTCTGTGATACTACAAGAAAAACCTTATTGCGTCAACCAGAAGGTAATACATATGAAGAGGGAGAGAAAAAATCATGCAGCACCTAGACCAGAAATCCAGAGAAAAATTCAAAGCAATACATGGATCCAGTGACCGGTTACGGCACGCAATGCTTTCGGCACAATACGGTTCATTTTATAAAGGTAGCAATGATAAGCCCGACGAATGTTAGCGTTTGGAAGGACGTAGCATTGGTGATGAAGCCTACAGACCCAGGTCCACCAGAGGCCGAGATTTGGCCGACTAACGTAGCGTCGGTATTATTAGAAGAACAGAGCAGTTGTCAACTTTTCTAGCTCTAGAATTGGATCAGAATGAACAAGAAGCCGAAGAGGTAGTGCACGTGAACATTACCAGGCCTCAACCCAGGCATTACAGAGATGGTCGACCAACACCACAAATAATATGATAGTGGCTCGTTATTGGTCAATGGATCTGTGTGCCGGTCCGGAAGGGTCTACCAATTGACCTCATCCGGTTATTGTTATGGAAGGTTTTCCGTACCCATTCCATAGGTGGGCAGTGTTGTCGACCGAGTTCCACGAGCATACGCGGGATGAATATCGCTTCAGTGACTGATCTGACAACAATTAATGAGGACTTATTACGTTTTCTGGACTTGCAAAAGCTGGTGTACGTTTGCCAGATCTGGATTGGGGAGAAAGGTCAAATCGGCTCACTATCGTCGAATAGTGGGAGCGACGCTGGTTCAGAACCAACAGAACATACTTACAATATCATGCCCAGCTTCTCCTTTCCGCTTACTACAACTCTCGCATCCCCAACTTTCGAGGCGGACTTTTTGGGGGCAGAGTTTGCAGACTGTGCACTGCCATGGCCACACACCGTAATCCATCTCGCGTAGCAGAAAACACAGCTATGTAAGTAGAATTCTTTTTACCGGCAAAATCAATTTATCCTGCAAAACAACAAATGGTTGTATAAGACGAACATGCCCTCATACCCCCCATAGGGATGCCATCCCAAGCTACAGTAGAGAACAAAGTCAAGCGCCCAAATGACCGATTGGGGGTTTTGGTAAGAGAAGGCTCAATGCAGCGCGAGAAAGCAGCCTGTCTTTTCTCTAGCATGGCCTTAGGTAATTATTACAGTGTTAGTCTGTGTATGATGTATTATTGCCTTAAGGTAGGTACTACAAGTACATGTTCTAGTGCTGGTTCCTGCGCATGGAATCGCGAGGGGTGGCCCCGGGTGGGTGTCCCGACTTTTCCCTGAAGAGTTGTTTCTTGCATGGTGCGACAGGCTTATGCAAGTGCTATTGCTCGAGCTACGGTCGGCGCCGTCGTGAGCTCTGCATCTCGGCTTCCTGAAGCGCTCAAATCTTCACTCACCACCCCCCCCAAATCTCGCACTTTATCAGTATACAAAATTCATCACCATCGATCGATTACTGGTTAATCTTCATCGTTGACCATGCTGGACCCGACCACCCCCGTACGGGCCTTGCGCTGTCTACATAATGTGTTCATATACTCCGTACCCTCTCTGCCATTCAGCCAGCGCCTATATAAATGAATCCGAATGCGTCATGGAGAGGTCGAGATTCGCATGGCCTCCGCGCCACGGACCGTTAAAGTATTGTCGACAAGGGAGCCACGAGGATCTCCACACTCCAACTCCACGTTAGTTCTATCCGATCATCGCTCCCTCTTTAGAGCTGGTAGACCGATCCTCCGAATGAACTACTGGCTTCGCCTCTCGCTATTGCGAGTAGCATCCTTAGCATACGGCGTATGCAACACCTCGGAGCAATCCATGAGTGACCTTCGGCGATCACCAACAGGCCTCCAACGCTCGTCATGTGGTAAACGTGGTCGAAACAAAGAGGCAGCTGTGTCGCACATGGTGCGCATCCCAAGGGCCGCAATGAAGTGCTTTGTTCAAAATCCCCCAATTGGTCACTTTAGCGTAACTTGCATCGCTCGCTTGCTGACGGCGCTGTGTGTGTGGCTATGGAACTTACTTTATTGAATCTCGTGTCCCTCGCAAAGCCAACATCGTCATAGGCTGACTGGTGGACGAGATGCTTGGCTCAACGCTGGAGAGAGCGTCGTTTGACGAGAACGGTTGGTCTTATGCATCGACAAGAATAGCCGTGTCCTACTCAGCTTGGGTTGCCTGACATGAAGAATCAGCCTGAGGTAAGACTCGACTCCGACGGGGGGCGTCCGCCGTGTGTAAATAGATCTCGGGGAAGCCTGTGAAGCGTGGAGGGAAGTCGGACTGTCTGAGACTTGAGTAGGAATTGTTTCAATACAGCGATCATCTCTCGACTGATGGGGTCGATCGACTTCCCGTGATTGTGAAATTCTTCTTGATTCTAGTGGCCATGTCGGTCGTAGACCCAATCATCCCTTGTCCTCGGGCCATTCAGCGTTCGAAAGAAACCGAACCCGACGCGGGCCAACCACCCAGGGCCATCAACACCACCACAACGATTAATTATCGATACCCTTTTCCCTCTGCACCACTACCTTACTCTTCTCTTCTGCTCTCTCCACATCGGCCCGTTGCGTGCAACCACTTGATTGAACCAATGATAGGACTCACTGCTGCATAACAATCAATTCATTGCGTGCATTGTCATCCACAAGGCCTAAGCCTCCTTGCTTCTTTTCGCTTGATCCATCTGCCAGACTAGCCTGCGCATCGACTCCACGGAGAGCGTTTCACCTTCAGACAGATTATCTTACCCGGATTCTCTCGCTTTCACCCCTCACACCACCATCAGACCATCAGCTCAGTCTTCACACGCAACTTCGGAAGTCGAATCTATTCAAATTGCGGTATAGGGGTCTTGTTGATATGTATGGTCGACTATCAGGGTCAAAACGGCGCAAATAGGTCAGGGGCAGGAGAAAGAGAAGGGAAAATTGGCCACTTCGGGGTCGCAGGAGGAGACACCTCGCAGCACCGAGCCGTTATCGTCATGCGATAATTGTTTGCTACTGATCATTCACTGGACACACCAATAAGTGGCGGCTTCTCGCCGACGACAACAACAACAACATAAACAACCTCCACTCCTCAAAGTTTGTACCACCAACGCCGTCAGCAATGTCGGCACCGACTCCACCAGTGGAGCTCAGGAACCACTGCTCGGTAATCTACAACAACACCCTCTATACATACCAGGTAGATGCTTTCCAGTCGCTGGCCCTGGAAGACGGGGCGCAGTGGTCACGGTTGCCCATGGGTATCGCTACGAATGGCTCAACCTGCGTTCAAGGGTCTACCAATGGTCAAGATTCTTTATACATTGTAGGAGGGGTAACAAATTCGTCGACCACGGTTTACTCCGGCCTTCAGCGATTTGCCTTTGGACAGCAAAACTGGGAAGAATGCGCGCCTGCAGTAAACGTTACGAATAATAGACGATACCATGGATCAACCTTTCTTAACTCATCATCTTCGATACTCATCTATGCTGGGTCGCAAGACGGTAACTTCGAACCATCCTCGCAAACCTTTCTAATATCGACGAGCTTTCCTTTCAACGTCACAGCATTCAGCTCAGATGCGCCACCAGTAACAAACCCTTTAATGATGCCGTGGAACTCAAGTCATGCTTTGATGCTGGGGGGTGACACTAACAACAAGAAGCTATTTACCTTCGGTCCTGATGATCGCTGGCAGCAGCTTAAGGTTAGCCTGTCGGATGGTCTGAAAGATTCGAGTAAGGTTCAAGCGGTCATTGAGTCTGGGAGTGATGGGAGCAAAGTCTTGGAAATGTTCGACACAAGCGTATCACCAAACCAGATCTCTACACTTCTACTGCAAGACGCCAATACTGGATCGGCCCACCAGTCGCAAACATCAAACACACCGTCTTCGTCTTCAGAATCAAGGCAGCCACCAACGAAACGGCGAAAAAGAGATACAACGTTAGCAGACAGGCCTGCTTATAATAGTACGCTTGCACCCCAGGATGTTCGCAATCGATTTTCCCTTGCGCAAGATCCCACTGGCTTGGTAGTCACATCTGGTGGAAATCCTGGAAATCCGGTAGCTTTGTTTAATCAGACCGCAAACCAATGGATCGACCCGATTGCATTTTTCGGCGGCTCGACAGCCAACCCACAACCCCCTATCGAAACCCATAGCTCGACTCCTACTTTTTCGCTTACATCTACCACCGCGAGTTCAACAGGACAGCCGTCGCCGTCCTCCACATCATCATCTGCTTCGTCTGGTTCTACACCCACAAGGCGCCACGATCTTACCGTCCTTGGTGCAACACTAGGTGCCGTGTTGGGCACTGCAGCTGTTCTAATTCTTGCTCTACTTATTATACGGTGCATCCGTCGACGGAAGAGTAATATCGGACGTCGCACGAGGGACTTTGATGTGGACAGCAAACATGAAATGGACTTTGCCGACCAAGGTGCAGATTTCATGAAGGAAGCAGGTGGCTCATTAGCTAGCCGTCATAGGAGAGATTACTCCGGCCACTCGAACACTTCCATTGCCATCATGTCCGGTGGTACTAGAAGCGACTCACAACACTCTAAGCGAGGGTTTCTTCACAAACCAGGCGATAGTGATGGAAGTTCCAAATCATTCTTTAGCCGTACGAGATCGCCCCTTGCACCCTCACCGCCTCTAATCTCTCATCCCATCGTGACTACTTATCCGGGCGAAGCAAGCGGAAACCCTCTCGCATCCCCTGAACCAAGGACAGAAGCCAGGACAACGGAAACGGGATGGAGTAAGTACTTCAACAATAGCTCTACAAACCTGGGCACTGTACCTCCGGGTGCCGTACGCCATGACTCTGGCTCTCGACGAACCACGTATACGTCTCAAAGCTTGTCAGACTATGAATCTTCCCGCGTGACATCTTCTCATCCGCACGAATCGGCAGAAGTTCAGCCACTCAACATCCCTGCGAGCCAACCCTATGCACCAAACACCCATATCGTAAGCCCTACATCAGGTCTTCCCTTACCAGGTCTTGCAATATCTTCTGGAGGGCCAGGCCACGAACCATCCTCACCTTCGTCTGCTGTCTCCGATATCGATGAAGAAGACGATTATCGCCAGAACTCATCCCAGGGGCAAGACCATGAGGGTACTGCATCATGGACGCCAGTAGAGCGAGGAAGCGCATGGGAAGAAAGGCCAATCAGCAGCGTTTATGCAGACAGTGTGATCTACCCTCACCCTGGTGAAAGGGTGCGCATACCCAACTTCCCTCGCGTTCCAAGCGGCGGCAACTCTCTCAGGAATAGTCAAGTTGAGGGCGGCAGATGGATACCAAACTCGGCAAGCAGAGATCTTGGGGCCACTGGTGCTCCAGACAGAGAGCTACCGGAGCCGGGGAATAGGAGAGCATTACCTGCAACTGGGACTTCGGAAGTCAGAATCTTTCCAAGGAGGCCTGAAGAGATCGGTCCTCGCGGTAGGGGTGGGGCTCAAACAGAAGACATGAGTTGGTTGAACCTTGGAAAGTGATTGGGTTCTTGTAATATTCCTTGAAAGGAGTAATTTCATCTGTACTTTTTTGCATGGCGAACTGGAGCATCAACAGGATTCCCAAATCAGCGGGGATACCATCCTTTCGTTTCTGTACGATCATTACAGGCAAGTTATTGATTGCGGCTTAATCAGCATTATGGTGTCTTTGTTTCGGGCTGAGGGAAGCTCCTATTTATACCACGAGAGATTACGATGGTCGGATTGAGGATGAGATGGCATCGGTTGGTTCTTGTGGAGGGAGGAAAAAGTACAGGAAAGCATCTGGGTAGATGTTCGAGATGCTGAGCTGTATTTTAGATGTACCAGGTATCAGAGCATCGAGAGCATCAATGAAGAGGTTGTCGAATCTACTCCGGTGTCACTTAGCTGAAGAATGTTGTGTTCATAGCACTGCTGAAGTCTGATTACTTTAGTATCAAACACCGATTTGTATGTCTATCACTATGTCTGCTGCACCAGACCTTGTAAAAAAGAATTGACTTCAAGCTTTGGCTGGACCCAACGAGGCTGTCCTGCAGGCCTGCTCTTTCCGATAGCGATAAGGCTGACGCTTACTAACCGAGGAATTGTTTGGTACCTTACTGGATCCAAACTATGAGAAAGATATGTAGAGGTTTTACTTTCTCATTCTTTAACAAGAATCCAGGCCGAGATGTCTACTTTAGCCGATGAGCTGCTCAATGACTTTGAGGACTCCGCATCAGAGGGTGAGAACGAGCAGCAAAATGGATTCTTACAGCATACCGAAAGTCCGCCTGAAGCAGGCTTGCGCAATGGCCAACCCTCAGCTTCTACAAATGGCGGGGTGATGGATGTGGACGAGGATGATGAGGACGAGGATGATGAGATGGCTGATGAAGGCATGGCTGGACGGGACGCGCCAGAGGATGAAGAAGAAGCCAAGGCAAAGGTTGAGAAAATGCAGCTTGGGGGAGTGAACGACGTGCGGAATGTCGCAGGTCTCATGAAGACGCTGGAACCAGTTCTTGAGGTAGGTCATGTCTTTCTGTTCCCTTTGCCATCTCTATGAAAAGCAAGATTTACATCTCCTGTGAACACAGCCCTGACGTTATTCGTCGTCTCCAGAAAATCGCAGAGTATCAAGCACTACCACCTGAAAAGCAAACGTCTTTTGTTGGGTCTATCGAAGATAATCCCGAGTACCATCTCCTCACACAGTCGAACACCCTTTCAACGTCAATCGACAATGAAATCATCCTGGTGCATAAGTTTATTCGAGACCACTACTCAACCCGATTTCCTGAGCTGGAGACCCTCGTCACAAATCCTCTCGACTATGCAAAGTCGGTGGCGATCATAGGAAATGGACCAATGGACAATATCAAAGAGATGGCGCAGAAGACTGATAACCTTGTGGGAGCACCGTTGAAGTCAATTCTTGATGGGCCCTCTCTTATGGTTGTGACCGTTGAGGCAACTACTTCAAGAGGACGTGAAATGAGCGAAAAGGAACTACAGACTGTTATGCGAGCATGCGAAATGACTCTGTCACTTGACAAAGCCAAGAGGATCTTGACCGAATACGTCCAATCACGGATGAACCTCTTCGCCCCAAACCTTACAGCCCTAATCGGCTCCCTCACCGCCGCCCAACTCCTCAACTTTGCTGGCGGTCTCACCGGCCTCGCAAAAACCCCCTCCTGCAATCTCCCCCCCCTGGGCTCCAAAAAACAATCCCAAACCGGCTTCGCCACTAATGTCGGCGTCCGCCAACAAGGCTTCCTCTACCACTCCCCCATCATCAAAGGCATCCCCAATGACCTCAAACGCCAAGCCATGCGCATCGTCGCCGCAAAAGTCGTCCTCGCCGCCCGCGTCGACCGTGTGCACTCCAGCCTGGATGGCTCCAACGGCCAACAGCTCAAACAAGACTGCCTCGACCGCCTCGAGAAACTCACCGAACCCCCGCCCAACAAAGGTCCCCGCGCCCTTCCCGCGCCAGACGATAAACCCTCCCGCAAACGTGGCGGGCGACGCGCCCGCAAGGCCAAAGAAGCAACCGCGATGACGGACCTCCGCAAAGCGCAGAACCGCATGGCCTTTGGCAAAGAAGAGAAAGAAGTCGGCTACGGCACCGGCTCCTCCACAAAGGGCCTCGGCATGATCGGCGCCGCGAACGACGGCCGCATCCGCAGCCAGCAGATCGACCAGCGCACCAAAGCCAAACTCTCGAAAAACAACAAGGGCTGGGGTCTCGGCGGCGGTACCGCGTCCTCTCTCGGCGGTACCGCCTCCTCATTCCGCGGCTTCGGTTCCGCAGCCGGTGGGGGTAACGCAACCGTACTCGGGCAGCACGGGCTCCGAGCCTCAGGCGTCGGCACGAGTGGCACGGCGAGTTCGGTCAGTTTCACGCCGGTGCAGGGGCTGGAGCTCGTGGATCCGAAACGACAGGCCGACATGCGGAGGAGGAGAGAGGAAGAGGCGGATCGGTGGTTTAAGGGCGGGACGTTTACGCAGGTTGGAGGGGGGAATGGGGGAAGTGGTGGTGGGGGAGGGGAGAATGGTGGGTTCAAGGTTCCGGCGTTGCCGGTGAAGAAGGCGGCGGCCGGGGGTGGGGAAAAGGGATGAGTTACCTCGGGAACGAGGTGCGAGTGCATGGATATGGGCGTTTGGGGTGGTGGTGATAGCGGTGCTCATTTTAACGAGACTGGCGTTGATGGAGTACGGGGGTTAGTTAAGCAGCTGGCATTCGATGCTTGTACTACTACTACTTATAAGCGGCACAAGGGAGATGAGGTTGCTGGCCCGGTCAGCGATGGCCAGAATGGATCTTGCCCGGAGTTTTCCAAAGCGTGATAGAGGGAGGAGGAATGGTAAAATATTGCTGGGTCTGGTATCTCGAATCGGTCGGGCTTTATTGGCGGCGATAGCCCTTCGAAATGACCAAGTTCTCTTCCTCCCTTCCTCCCTTCCAACCTCCTGTCGCCTCTGACTCTTCTTCCCACAAGTGCTTTCTCGCCCAACGGACTCGTACCCGTACATTAAAGAGACCATGACCTCATAGCTGCCGGATTTGGAGTGTCTAATCCCTACAAGTACAACGTTGATACTGGGATATAGTCTGAACTATACCCTGCTAGCCCGCCTACAGGGTGTAGACGGGCGAGCGCAGCTGAGAACGAGTTGCGTGGATGGAGGTTTGACATGTAGAGGAGACGACGTTCTTCTCCGCGGAGGTTCCGCCGGCAGATAGGTGGTTTGCCAATGCCATGACGGGCGCCGCCAACTCGGTGCCTTTCGATGACCCAAAAGCGGGCAGCGATGTACTATGAATTTGGTGGTGAGAGGGAGGTTTAGCGGCTAGCAATTGACGGAGGAAGAGGCGTGTGTAGCAGAAGGTGACACATCTGACTGATTGTTCTGTCCGATTCAGAGTCAGTCAATGGTTGTATAGACCAAATTCTGGGATTGAAGCATGGCTTTTGAGAATTTGGGAAAACGACTAGGTGTCAGATCAAGTGTAGGTTTAAGTGTGTCGACTTGCGGCTTCATGCTCAGATGAGATGGAACCGTCCGCATTGCAGAATTCTTAAGCTTGTTCATCATACGTGGAAGGTTTGTGGGGGGTGAGAAAATGGAAATTGATGTCTCACCAACCACTGAGTTCTATAGCCCGGGCTTCTAAGAGTTTGGAGTGTATTAGAACGGCGAAGAAATGGTAGGAAGATATGAATGTCTGCGGAAGCGTTTGGCGATCGCCGGGGAAGACCCGTAGATTCAATGGCCCTTAGACCTGCGAACAACTGGCTGTAGTAACGCTCCGATTCCCACCTGGCATTTCCAGCGGGACGTTCATCTCTTCGTCAAAGTCGGCATTGTCTTTTTCCCCGTAGAGTTTTCCTTATGCATTGACTCCACACCTGACTGTATCTCGGCGACGCTTTTTCCATCGAATAAGGCCTCGAAATCTGCCTTGGATGTCGGCGGAGCAGGCTCCGGTTTTTGTCTTTGAAACCAGGTTCTGAAGCCCTCCCATTCGTTTATAGAACTGACTTTTTTCTTCTCGTCGACGTCGGGTATGTTGCGTGTTGAAGGGTCGAATAGAAGTTTGGTATACGATTCTTTGTCATGATAATATGCATCGACGTCTTTTTCGAACCCAGTAGACATCATTGAGGTGATTCGTCAAAGCGTTGTGAAAATGAGATGAACATGAACATGAACATGAACATGAACATGGAGATGCCGACAGGGGGCATTGAGGCTAGGCAGAGACGGCCCGATTGCCCCGAATGGCCCTGTCGATTATCATATCAGACAGAGAGCTTGAGAGTTGAGACATCACACTTCACAAACCCTGAGTGAATAAGGAACACCACCTTCAGCCTAAGCGTCATCACCTCACACCACCATGGACTCACCACCAGGATCCCCGCTCTCCTCCCACGCTTCGAGCGAATTCGCCGACGACGTCAAAACCGAAGAACGAGACCAAAGCTTAGATGCTCTTCCAGATCATGATGATACCCGTCTGATGCCTCCATCAAAGAGACAGCGCACTGGCCAGAATTCTTACCGATCAACGCCTGCTTCCCATCCTGAGCCGCCAGAGGATATCGGGGACATCTCGTCTGACACTTCTGGCGATGTACCTGGATCACCCCTAGCGCCTGGAATGCCCCAGACGCAGGACGATGATCCAGTGAACCATGAACAAGTTACTGTCTGCAGATGGCTCGATTGCCCAATTGGGGATGTAGGCAATATGGATGTTCTGGTTCAACACTTGCATGATGTCCATATCGGGGTAAAGCAAAAGAGATATGCTTGCGAATGGGAAGGGTGTTCTCGAATAGGCATGCACCATGCGAGTGGATATGCTTTGAGAGCACACATGAGGAGTCACACTAGAGAGAAGCCGTTCTATTGCGCTTTACCAGGTGATTTGGTCTACCTATGGGAGTCGGTTGGTTCAATGCTAAATTTGTTTTAGAATGTGATAGATCATTTACACGTTCAGATGCACTTGCGAAACATATGCGTACTGTACACGAGACAGAAGCTCTGCGGCCTTCGGATCCGATCCCAAGGAACCACTCCGCAGCCCAGGTCAAACCCCAACGGCTGAAGCTGATCGTCAACTCGAGGCCTCCGAACGATGAACAAGGCAACGGAGACGGAGACGTCGATGATGATGCAACAATCTACAGCACTACGGACATCGACCCCGAGGCTCCACCACCATTACCATTCGAGTACCCACTAGACGTCCATTTCACGGAAGAAGAGCTTTCAATGCCTCCCGATCACTTGTTCAAACTCCTCCGGCGGCAAGTGCATTGGGCCGAAGAAGACGGATCAGAGCTCAGGCTCGAGATAGAAGCGCTCCAAGGCAAGAGAAAGGAGGAATGGCAGGCAAAGGAGCTTGTATTAGCGAACCTGATGGAAGCAGAACTTGCGACTGCAGTAGACAAAGGCGAGGACCACGACAAGGTTATGGCGTTGAAGGATGATTTACCACATCCAATGCTTCCCATGTCGGGCGCTACTCCTTGGTACAGGATACCGCAGCCAGAAGCTGCGGAGGAGAGTGGTGTGGAGTCTGAGACGACTCTGAGGGCTATTACCACCTGATCAGCGCTTTACGAAGACGTAGTTCTCAGTTGACACAAAATGAGAGACATGTAATACATAGTGAAGTGACAACATGAAGCTTGTGTTGCCTTGTAGCAGGTGATGGCATACCAATATTCACCTACTTTCCTGAGCTTTGACCAATCAATTCAATGCCCGTGTAATTGTCCCAGAATCCTACACCCGACTGAGATACAATCTCACTTTGAAGAGACTTAGGGTTGAGCTCGCCTCTATGCGGCACTATTCCTAATTTAACCAATTGTCTCGTTCGAACATCAGACAACAATGTCTAGCAGAGACCCAGACCCAGGCGCGCAACGACTCGTCCAAAGCAGACTCACCTCAGCATTCTTCTCCCCGAAAGTAACCAACAATGCCTCGCCCTACTTCACAAAACCCCAACCAGCACCCGCCTCCTCAACCACTCCGGCCGAAGAAACCCCCTCCATCACCACTATCTCGTCCAAAACATCCAGCCTCGACCTCCACCCAACGCGCCGATCCAAAATCTCTCGCTCCCCCCCACGCCTTACAACTTCCCCCTCCTCAACCCGCCGCATGCTCCTCGCCGCCACAGCCGCAGAAACAAAGTCCCTCCTCCCGCGCCTCCTGGCTTCAACACCGCACGCCCCCGCAGCCGGCCAACTCCTCCAGAACCTCCCCCCTTTGGACCCAAAATACTGCCCGCGCCTCCCCTCCTCGCCCATCCGCGTCCTCAACACCGACACCCTCGACGCCGCCCTCGCCCTCTCCACGCCCTCGAGCAAGAAACCCGTCCTCATCCTCAACATGGCCAACGCCCACCACGCCGGCGGCGGCTGGCTGCGCGGCGCGCTGGCCCAGGAAGAATCCCTCTGCTACCGCAGCAGCCTCTCCTTCACGCTCAAAAAGCGCTTCTACCCCATCCCCGAGGCCGGCGGCATCTACTCGCCGTCCGTGGTCGTACTGCGCGAAAACCTAGCGCAAGGCCACAAACTACTCGATCTGGCAACGCCGACCTCCCTGCTCGTCGTCAGCGTCGTCAGCGTCGCCGCGATCCGCGACCCAGTGCTGACCCCGGATGGGGAAAAGTACGCACACGCGCAAGACCGGGACGCGATGAAAGCGCGCATGCGCGTCGTGCTGCGGATTGCGGGCCGCAAGGGGCATAAGACGCTCGTGCTGGGGGCGCTCGGATGCGGGGCGTTTGGGAATCCGAGGGGGGAGGTTGTGGGGTGCTGGATGGAAGTGCTGGGGGAGGGGGAGTTTGCCGGGGGGTGGTGGGAGGGGGTTGTGTTTGCGGTGATGGAGGAGGGGGGAGAGGAGGACGGGGAGGGGAACTTTGGGACGTTTTGGAGGGGTTTGAATGGGGTTGGGGTGTGATTTGGGGTGCGGATGGGCTGGGAAGGTGGGACAGGGGAAGGGAGTTGCTTTTTAAGATACCCACAACAAGCGTGTCCACTATTATTAGGACTGAAAACTGACCAGGAAGCTCATGACAGTATATTTCTCTATCTGTAGCACCAAATCCTGGTATATGAACTTTTTCAAGCCTCTTGCACTCCCCACCCATCCCTTTCGTCCTCGGGCATTTTTCCAATGTCCATGACCCACCATCAAGCCATCAAAGATGCCACGCCTCCCCCGTCTGCCCAAACCCTGCCAGACATCAAAATCTCAACCCCCGCAGCATGCAAGGCCCCCACTCCTGAATGCTCCGTAGGCAAATCTAGGTTGTCCGGTTCGCCGGTCGTGTGTCCAAGTATACCAACCAGGTCGATGTCGTATATGGAGGCAGCCGGAAACGGATCCGACTTCTATATACTGATTTGAAGAGGGAGGATGACGCCGGTCCTAGCGGTGCTATACCTACCTTAACCACAAACAACTCCATTCGGAGCCCGCACCTCCCTCACCCCTCCCCCCTCTCCCCTTCCCCTTTTCCCACCCACACTCACCTCCTCCTCCTCTTCTGCCCCCTCGTCAACCACCCACTCCTCCTCACCTTCCCCCCACCCCCAAACATCAAGCACCAACCCCCCACACACGCCATCGCCCCACTCCCCATCATCCCCAGGGCAAACGCCGTTTGGCCCGTAGCGGTATACTTTGCATAAGCGTAGAAAGCGGCGGCGATGTGCAGGGTCGTTGTTAGGGTGACGGAGGCGGTGGTGTAGAGGGGTGGTGGGGGTGTGGGTTCTGGTGGGGAGGGTTGTTAGCCTGGTGTGCCTGTTGGGGGGGGGGGGGGGAAGGGGGTATGGGGGTATGGGGGCATGAGGGCATGAGGGTCTTGCGGGGGTAGGTACCTTGTGATGCTGAGGAAGAAAGCGGGATCAGTCCCGAGAGGAGGAGGGAGAGGAGGGCGAGGGTGATGAGCGTCAGTGCTAAACTGCGGCAGAAGTAAATTTCTAGATCTGGGTGGCTTGAAACATAGGCATCAGTTCTGGTCTTTTCTCTTCGGTTTCTGCCTAAGTGGATCATGGGGGGTTTCGGTGGAGAGACGACGCACCGGTTGGGTTGCGGGCTGTGGGCGAGAGAAGAGTGATGATCAAGCTGGGGTAGAGGAGGAGAGGGAGGGCCTGGAGGGCGAACCAGGCCGAGGTGGCGGTGATGTAGGATGCCAAGGCATCCATGGTAGTGGATGTGAGTAAGTGGTGGTTGAGATACCTATTGGTTTTGTTAGAGCGGAAAGAGACCGTTTGGAGGTCACTCTTGAGCTTCCGAGGGTTCCTCGGAGCACAACGCAATTATTCAAATGCTTTACCAGTTACACGACCACAATGTTCTGACATCTACATGTACGGTGATGAAATGTATCTTATCGATTGAATGCTGAACCGCTGCCTCGATCTAAAGAGCACATGGATATCTATCTGACAATGGTTGAAGTGTCAAGAAAACCTAACGCCTAACGCTCGCTCTAGCTCTAGAATGCCATGTCATTTGTTGAGATGACTCCCTGCAAAGTTTTTGAGTAACAGGAAATGGCCGTTGAAGGACATATGCTTTTTGGTTGGCATCTCGTCGTAACTCGTGTTGAATGGGCATTTGGCGTTGATGGGTATGATGTGAGAGGTGAGGTTTTAGTAGCGGTAGCTGGGCGGGACTAGTCAGCAGATTGATTTTCGCACAAGTGGATTTTTGTAGTTGAAAGACTTACATATCTGACTTGAATGGCCCCTCGACTGGCAGACTCAGGTACTCGGCTTGGGTCTCCGTCAACTTCGAGAGCTTCGCATTGACGTGGTCCAGATGTAACAGGGCGACCTGCTCATCCAAGATCTTGGGCAGAACGTAGACCCCAATCTTCCTCTTCTCTGTCTTGCCAAATTCAATGTATCTCTTGCCGAAGGCTTCATCTTCGGCCTTGAACAGCATGATTTGGGCCAGGACTTGGTTGGTGAACGAACATGACATGACGAATGAAGAATGGCCCGTTGCGCATCCGAGGTTGACGAGACGACCTTCAGCGAGGAGGATGATATGGCGGCCGCTCTTCATTGTGTAGCGATCCACTTGGGGCTTGATGTTTTGGACGCTCTTTGCGTTAGCCTTCAACCAGGCTACGTCGATTTCAATATCGAAATGTCCAATATCTAATGTAATCGTTAGCAAATAAGTTTGCGTGGGGCCAATTGTCTCACTACGTACTGCATACGACAGCATCGTTCTTCATCACCTCAAAGTGTGCACCTGTCAGGATGTCACGGCACCCAGTGGTAGTAACGAAGATCTGGCCATGTGGAGCAGCGTCTTCCATTGTAGTGACCTGGAACCCGGAGACAGCGGCTTGCAGAGCGTTGATGGGATCGATTTCGGTGACAATGACTCGGGCGCCCATGCTATGTAGAGCCTGTGCGCATCCTTTGCCGACGTCTCCGAAGCCAGCAACAACAGCAACCTTTCCAGCAATCATAACGTCTGTGGCACGTTTGATTCCATCAATGAGAGATTCCCTACAACCATACAAGTTGTCAAACTTTGATTTTGTGACCGAGTCGTTGACATTGACGGCTGGAATAAGCAGTTTATCACCCTTGAGCATTCGGTATAGGTGGTGGACCCCAGTGGTCGTTTCCTCTGAGACACCGTAGCAATCTTTGAGCATGTCCGGGTACTTGGTGTGAACCAATGCGGTGAGATCACCACCATCATCTAGAATCAGATTCAGGTGTTTGCCGTCCTTGAAAGCAACTAGCTGCTGTTCGAGACACCATTGGTACTCTTCTTCTGTCTCTCCTTTCCATGCAAAGCTGAAACCTGTCAGCAGGCAGCTGATTATCTCATACCCGAGTAAACATACACAGGAGTTCCCGCAGCAGCAATTGCTGCTGCAGCGTGATCTTGGGTACTGAAGATGTTGCAACTCGACCATGTAACCTCGGCGCCCAAGGATGTGAGTGTCTCAATAAGCACAGCCGTCTGAATTGCTGCACTCATATGTCAATATTGAACAACCAAACCATAGTGTTATGTTTTACTCATGTGCAAGCATCCTGCAATACGTGCACCCTTCAAAGGCTGATCTTGAGCATATTTTGTTCTCGTTGCCATCAGACCAGGCATCTCATTCTCGGCGAGTTCGATCTCACGGCGCCCGAAAGCAGCCAGAGACTGAGAGGGGAGAATAATTAGCTATCCCAGTTTTCATTCACTATAAGCGGCTCTAGGCTCTACATACAATGTCCGAAACTTTCGACTTGTGAGCTGGTGCACCGCTCATGATTGCGGCTTTGGGGTGATGCTTCTATTAAAGACTAGAATCTGATTTTCAAGAAGTGTGAAGTTGAGGTGAAAGTTATGGCAGGAGAGGTGAAGTATCGGTTTGATTGTACAGAGGTGACTGTAGGGTGTGTGGGTGTTCACCATGAATTTTCGGAGTATTTCCTACCCGCGAAATGTCAGCTTAGTAAGGCTAGGTTAACCCTTATCGATAGACCGGCAATCACGTGCCATATTATTTTGATACGGTACCGTACCTTAGCAAAATGAGTTTTGAATAGGTTCTTGAGATGTCTTTATCGAGGACAGAACAAAGATCGCCGTTCCCAAGAGTATCTATTTTTATAGCCAAAGCAAACCCTGTTACAAAACTATCTCCCGTCCCAGGTCAAGAAACCTTTACTCTCACTGGAGAGTATGTAGGACACTGCAAGGCCTATCTTGCGGATCGCCTTGCCCAATTCAAGTAAAATTTCCGGGACATCACTCTTCATAATCCACAATAGTCCAGCTCTCCACGTTGGCCCCAATTTCTAGTGTAAGGCGCTCCAGCTTCCATTCACTGTACATATTGATCGTCGCTCTCATGGCTTCCTTGTGTCCCTGACCAATACTTCCACGCTTAGCATCCCCGCGATCCCGCCATATGCCTAAGGTGCTTAGCTGATTTCTCTTGAGATACGCGCTTTGATTATGAGGCTTACAAGTGGCCATGTTCCTTCCATTGACATCAGGGGTTCCAAACCAATACTTCAACAGACCTCCACTTGCCATAGCTTCAGCATGAGATCTTTTATCTAGCGCCGCAAGATGTGAGCGATTAGTTGATAGAGGCACTTGAGACCTAAAAACGACAATGTAGTATGACTGATGCTTCCATGCATAGCTCTCGGCTCCAACCAAAGATTTGAGGGCGCTGACCACCAAACTCCAATTGAAAGCATCGATGTATGGGGCAGTAGCATAATCATCCCTAACTGGTGCCATTACTGTCAATGCTTTAGCTAAGAGTCTTTGCGGTTTTCCAACAGATTCGAGGTGGAGGAGGTGAGGGTGGCAAGTATACGGAGAATTGACGAGCAACGCCTCTTCCCCAGAAATTGCTATAATGTGGTAGCAATTGCTCAACCGCTGAGACGGTAGAGACGAAGCAGCCAGATCCAGTGGCCGTATAATGGTGTGGCAAGCTTTGGAAGCAAATGATTCGGACGAAGGCTGCCCTAAAGTTTCTTCTAGCATGACTTTCAATAACTAGACGAGTTGTAATTGCAAATACGATTCTATCAATTATAGATTTGAAGAACAATATAGAGAGCACATGCGAGGTATTACATCTCTTATAGCTCTTCCTGTTATCAATCTTAGGCGTACAGATTCCGCGAAGGTCCACCTTGCCCTGACTGTATCGTGACGTGGAAATGGCAAAATTCTGGCACGAGGTTGAAGGGAAAAAGCGGACGAATTGCAGAAAACACCAGAGAGACTGCAGAGAGAATGTTCGGATTGACTTTCTTCTGCCCATCATGCAAGATGCAGGCGATAGCACAGTATGACGGTAGCGGCCTAGCTTGAAGGAGAAACATGTCCAACTAAGCATCTCTGTAGAAGACTAAGTTCCTGCGTGATGCTGGAACTGTATTGCGACAGGAAGATGGCTTCGCGGTAAGAAAAGAGTCTTGGTGCCAAGTTTGCAGGCCGGTAGTTCATACTCTATTTGGCAAGCCCCGTCCACTTGGTCCACTTGCAAGATGCAGCCTTAGAGTACCTTAAGCAGACCGGCGGGGCTGGCAATAGTAAATAAGAGCCCAGGTTGGTGAGATGCTGAAGCATCTCCCAGACTGTGTCTAAAAGTCGCAGTCTGGAGATTCTCCAAGGTGTGATTTCAAGATTGAGTACTTCCATATGTGCGACTTGTAATGAAGAACATGAAGAGTGACTTTCTGCACCTCTGGAGGACCGTTATTGTAGATGAGTGATCGCACCAAGCGCTTTCCGGTTAGCCAAAGTCGCTTATTTGGGCCTGCATCACGACCTCTCGCCGCTTTTCTCAATCCTAGACTCAAACCAACGCCGCTTCAAGTAGCTGCGATGGAGGTCCATCTTCACAACGGTAACCTCTTCCATCATCCCGGTCATGAAACCCTAGCATCACAGCTCGAACTTGATGCATCAGACCCTTTTCAATTCAATGCCCAGCTCGACAATCAACATCACCTCGAACAACTGCAACAGCGCACTCCTTACGATCAAAGGCCTCCCCCACCTCGGTTCCAAGATCTTCACTCACAAGTGCCACACAATGACCAGCTCGACCATGCATTTAATCGACCGGGCCAGTTCGGTGTCCTTACACCTCATCCCCAGGTACCCAGCCAGCCTCAGGTCCACCATGAAGCCCTGGGACGTCTGCAAAATGAAATCGATCTTCGACCTATCGCGATACAAGACGGAGGGACTACCGAAGGACACTTCAAGAATTTGAAGATGATCCCGAATCCACCAAACCTTGAAGAATGGAGGAGACGTCTTTTCGACGTAGATGAAGTTATCACGCTGACCGAGGACGAGTAAGTTGTGAAATGCTCAACGTCACCGTCGTTTGCTTCTTGTTGACCGTCCATGTGCAGGTTTCTGACATATTTTCCCCATGTGGACAATATTTATTCCCATCGCTCAACCCAGAAATATAAGCGCAAGCCGTTCGTCTCACATTACTGGGATTGCCGGCTAAAAGGACGTCCTCCTGGAACACCAAAATCGGAAGATCCAAATAAGAAGAAGCGCAAGCGGCAAGCTCGAGAGCGAGACCTATGTGATGTCAAGATTAAGATCACAGAATACTTCCCTGGAGCTAGGCAAGCAATGGCCTCTGAATTCGGTAGTTCTGGAGTAGATGAATCTGACAGCAACAACTTCTTCGCGCCTGGGCAGCCAGGCAGTTTGATGCCAATTCAACAGGCACAGCGCCCTTTCGACGTACTCGGGTCGACACAGCTAGCTGGTGACGGTACACTACGATTAAACAGACCAGGTAGCGATGGGAATAGATATTACACGATACAGAGAGTAAACGGTAACGGAGGTAATGGCAAGGCGGATGGTTCAGCAGGGCCACACAAGCATACTCTCGACGAAAGTGACCGCGTAAAGAAGAACAGTATTTATCGACACTTTCTCAAGGAGGAGAGAGTAAAGAGGAAAACACAGGTGAGAGAGAATTCTTGTAGCGGCTGCGGCCGATGTACAAGCGAGTTTTCAACCAGCAACCGACTACTGTATGCATGTATGCACATCGCGCGTCATCGCTACGGTGATGGTATTTGGCATATCTCGATGATCCATTTACTTGCGCGTTGTCTTATTTACCTCATCTACTCTGAATCGGAACTCACCTCTTGTTGTTAGAGCCATCAGACCATGGCTGACAAATCGGAAACTAAACAGAAATCTTACCACAAGAAAGCTACTGGCGCCGCCCTTAGCACTGCAAAGAAGCATTCAAAATAGCATGAGCTGAAGCTTTACGGAGGCTGCTTTTGGTAAGTACCTATGTGTTCACCCAAGATCCATCATGTAATGACATGCACCGCACAAAACGCGACATGCGAAGGTCAGAGCTAACATTTCTTAACCAATCTAGTCCATTTGTGCAACGAGTATGGATCTCTATGGAGGCCAAGGGACTCAGCTATCAGTACATAGAGGTCGATCCATACAAAAAGCCAGATTCGCTCTTGGAGGTTAACCCACGTGGACTTGTCCCCGCACTTCGACACGGTGACTGGGGATGTTATGAAAGCACCGTACTGATGGAATATGTAAGATTGAATTTATATAATTCAAACCACTGAGGCTGATCGGATCTAGCTGGAGGACCTAAATCTGGGGACCCCTTTGTTACCTGGAGACCCTAAGGGCCGAGCTCATTGCCGTCTATGGTCTGATCATGTATGTACTGCTCTTCAATATGTCCTTTGTACGATTATGTATGCTTACACCTAATCTAGGTTAATCGCAACATCACCCCAGCCTTCTACCGGTATTTGCAGGCGCAAGAGCCGGACAAGCAAGTCGAACATGCCACCGAATTGCGAAGCGAGATCGCCAAACTTGTAGATGCGGCACATCCGCAAGGTCCGTTCTTTCTGGGTACCAATATCTCTTTCGTGGATATACAGTTCGCACCATGGATTATCAGAATGCGCAGGGTACTGGCCCCCTATCGTGGGTGGCCGCAGCCGGAAGAGGGGAGCCGATGGGCCAGATGGGTCGATGCTATAGAAGGAAACGAGAGCGTCAAAGCTACTACTAGCACGGACGATCTATATCTGGATAGCTATGAACGATATGCTGGTAAGTCGCCTATTAGCTGCGTGTTCTTTGTTGATTGTGAAGTGCTGATATCGTACTCCTAGAGAACCGACCTGACACCAGTCAACTCGCGAATGCGGTGAACTCTGGCAGAGGCCTGCCTTAAGCTTTATTGCAAGATACTATGCCCTCAGGCTAAAGGGTGATGAAAGCGTTTGTGCATAGCGAGCTGGCTTTAAAGCTCTTGTAAATTCATAGAAGATGTACGATAAGGTTCTCACGCCTTGTAATACATCCTTAGGTTCTCGTGCGCGGAAGGTTTGACATAAGTAGAAAAATGCACATAAGTTCGTACATTTGTTGGCCTTACGCTAAGCGCACTCATGGATCCATTTATCCCCACCATTCGTACCAAAAACTTCCAATTCAGCGTCTACATGCCAATACGTAAAGTTCAGACTGAAGGAGGTAAATATGGTATTCGCTCACGCCATATTGTAACCTTGTGCCGAGATAGATATGGAATATCTTATACGTTTCGTGCAGATGCATGAGACTTTTCGCAGGCCTGAAGTCCAGGCTTTGGCTACTCTTGCAGGTATCAATGTCGAGTTTCTTGTTTACAGCGAGTATGTACGTTCGTTCATTATAAAGACGTGTGCAACAATACTTCTACTTGAGTTCGATTTGTTTCCCGAGTTAAAATCACGAGTTCAAGAATCCTGACATTCTGACAGTCGCCCTACTGCATTGTCCGACTGCGCAATGAAGCCGCTGCCAGGGATCTCGTAGCTCGGAGTATCCTGAGTAAAGGAATCTACGAGCTATGGGGTAGCGGTTCAAACTACGAAGAGCTTCATGAGGATATTCGTCGTCGGATGTCCTCGCAGTGGGCCCATTACAGTTCTTCCTCGTTCAGAATCGATTTCGACACATTTCAGGGGAAAAGAACTATGAGCGAGCGGAAAGAAATCATCAACTCGTTTCAATTCCTTGGCTTCAACGGCGTGATTCAAATGCACAATTCGGAACAGGTCTTTCGCATATTTGAGGACTCTGAATGGGGAGTAAAACCTCCTCGACGAATCCATTTTGGTCGATGGATTGCAGACGGCCAGAGAGACGCAGCCTACGATTACAGTCTTAAGACAAGGAAGTATCTAAGTACTACGTCCATGGATTCAGAGCTGGCTTTACTTACAGCCAACATTACACTTGCAGCACCAGGAAAGCTTTTCTATGACCCATTCGTTGGAACAGGAAGCTTTCCCATTGCCTGCTCACATTTCGGCGCTATATCCATGGGCTCAGACATCGATGCTCGTATGCTCAGAGGCAAAGATGGTCTCAACATTGTCACCAACTTTCAGCAGTATGGATTAGCTAGTAGATACCTGGATGGCTTTATCTCGGACCTAACACACAGTCCACTAAGGAAGGGAACGATGCTTGATGGCATCATCTGTGACCCACCATATGGCGTTCGAGAAGGCCTAAGGGTACTCGGGAGTAGAGATTGTAGTGCCAAACAAGTCGTTTACCGTGATGGAGAAGCAGCACATCTGTAAGCAAAAACTCGTTTTTTTCATGAGTAATTCCGCTAAACGAAATAGGCAAGACAAATACATCCCACCCAAACGTCCGTACAGCTTCGAAGCCATGCTGAACGACATCCTCGATTTTGCTGCAAGCTCACTGGTTGACGGCGGAAGAATCTCAATGTGGATGCCGACGGCTAACGATGAGCAAGTTGAGCTTGGAATTCCAATGCATCCTTGCCTCGAGGTCGTCAGCGTGTGTGTACAAGCTTTCAACAAATGTGAGGTTAAGGATGACTTGCTAGTACTGAGCGCCATTCGCTGACTGCGAGAACACAACAGGGTCGAGGAGACTCCTTACTTATCGAAGATTACCGCATACTGAAACCAACGGAAGCCCACTATCAAGGCAGAGAAAGGAGGAGGTCAAGGGAGTCACGGCGGATGATCTTAATAGCTTTAGGAAACGGGTCTGTACTGTTCTATGATGCCGCTTTTGAGCGGAAACATACTGACTGGCCCATCGACAGTACTTCCAAGGGTTCAAAGCACCCACTGAAGAATGGGAAGATTCTAGAGAAGCTGGCGCCAGAGTAGAGCAACAGCTATAAAACTCTAGAAGCAGTGATAAAATACAGACTCATTCAAAAGCTCCTTTCTTATACGGAGTTTGCAACAGAACTCTAGAAGGCGAGTGTCTCTCTAGGAACACGTCATGCATGATCCTGTGATTCACGGGGTTCTTCCTTCGCCACTGCTTAACCCAATGAGCGAATATGACATTCAACAACCATCGCACATACTCTCTACTTCCACATCCTAGTTGAAGAAATCAATATTCGGAGAAAGAGCGTTCAAATCAAGCTATTTTTCTGTACTTCGATCCCAAATTTCTGTCCAGCGAAGAAAATATGTATGAAGTTCAATTGAATGTCTGAAGTTGGGGATTCTTCCTATGAAGACTGTCAAAATCGAAGTCAATAGAGCTAACAAGTAGAGTAAAGTTCAGAAGGTCTTGAAGGAGCAGAACGGGGAGTCGAAGAATCGGCGAACCTTCGTATTTTCGCCGATGATGACGTCGCCGTTCGTCTTTTATCACCTTCAAAAGCTCCACACTCACTCCGCCCCCCAATCCTCCCTCCCTCCCTAACACTCCCTAACCCTCCCCTCAAAAACCCACAACCCAATGCCCCCATCCGCCCCCCACCCCTCCTCCCCCTACCCCACTTCCCCCGCCTCCCTCTGCCCCTTCTGCGCCATCGCCTCCGCAAACCCCCCTCCCCCCTCCCCCAGCTCTATCCTCCCCTCCAGCTCTCCCTCCCCCTCTCCATCCTCACCCCCTCCACCTAAATCCCACCTCCTCCTCTCCACCCGCCACGTCCTCGCCTTCCTCGACCACGCGCCCATTTCGCGCGGGCACGTGCTGCTGGCGACGCGAGCGCACAGGGAGAAACTGAGCGACGTGACGGTGGAGGAAGGTCGGGCGCTGGGGGCCTGGCTGGGGGTTGTGAGCCGTGCGGTTGTTGGTGGTGTTGTCGCGGACGGCGAGGGAGGGGGCTTCGAGGGCGCAGGCGGGGACTGGAACGTCGTGCAAAACAACGGTGATATCGCTCCCCCTTCCCCCGTTCACTCCTTGCTCTGTAAATCAACAACAACACTAACCCATCACCTGGCAGGCGTCCGCGCCGCCCAAGTGGTGCCGCATGTCCATTTCCACATCATCCCGCGCAATGGCGATGTGCCGGAGGTGAAAGCGCGCAGCTGGACGGTTTTTGGGAAGGGGCAGAGGGAGGATTTGGATGATGAGGATGCGGAGGTGCTGGTTGGGAGAATGAGGAAAGGGTTGGAGAGGGAGGTGGAGAGGGTGAGGGGGAGGGAGGGCGAGGGGGCGGTGAGGGGGTTGTTTGGGGGGAAGGGGCGTGGGTGGAAGTTGTGAGCGGGTTGGAAGGGTGGGGTGTCTATTCTGGGGTTTGTAGGAGGTTTGGTGAGAAGTGGAGGGCTGTATATATTGGGGCATGCTGGGTCTTTGTGCAATGGAGTCCAGAGGACGAATTGGCTCTATGACACGTGGATACTTTGCCGGATTACATTGTTTGCTACCTGCAGTGATAAACATTTCCAAATGGTGTTCATTTTACAGGTCAACATTACATCAAATCACCCCTGCCACGGCACCTGATTGGTGAACTCCTCATCCCCTTCCGTTTAGTAAAAACTCTTCCGTCTGGTGAAACTTCTTCCGTCCATTAAAACCTCATTCTTCGTGGACAGTCGATTTGGTAGAGTTTAGGTCGACAAGCGATCTGTACAAGATTGCAAAAGATGTAAGACGGGGCGGAACAATTATGGATAGGTTGAAGGACTGATGGTTGAGGAAGGAAGAAGATTTTTGAGGTGGTTTCGTCGAACATATCTGAAGTGGTTGCGGTCAGCACAAGTTTATTGTGACCTAAGCATGCAAGATGTTTACTTACACATTAAGCTTCTTCTAATTCTCGAAAGACCAAGAAAAAGCTTTACATGTAATAAAACATCGATTTCATACTTCTACTTCTCTGCAACCGTAGGCTCGATAACCACCTTCGCCCCATATATCGGATCCTTACTGTCCGTCCACCCATTCAAAGCGGTTAGGCGATGCTCTGGACTCGCACTATTGAATCTCACAGTAGGCTCCATCTCAACATATTTAGTATAAGACGCATTCAAAGCGTTTTGGTGATTTGGTGAGATGTCATTCGCGAAGGCGGGAAACTTCCTGTGGAGGAAAAGAAAAGTTGATGCGGGAACACAAGAAATGCCCATGATGCGGGGATCGAGGGTATATATTACCAAGGCGACCGATGTGAGGTTGGTGTTGAATGTGGCGCTAGATTCGTCTCAGGAATTCGGTAGGTTTCCATCTGGAAGGGTAATGACATCGGAAGTGTTGGTATTGCGTTGTAGCTGCCTTGGGAGCCGGAAAGATCTAAAGACATCAAGTCGTCCGCACCTGGAACGGACTTCTTCCTTGGCGGCTTAGATGCTTTCATCGCTAGCGACTTCCAGCTGAACAACATCAACCAGCGCCTGAAATGCAAGCCTTCACAGTTCAACGACCGCTGCTTTTCCGGATTCTGCTTTCCTTGAGGCTGGTAGATAGTGGTTTGATGGAGAGCGTATCCGAGACTTGGAGCATGAAGTAACCAACGTCTGAACCGAATATCAGCCAGACAAGTTGACGAGAATACTCGAGAATGAGGTTTCCCGTGCCTCTGTTGGCTCCTGTGATAAGTATTGTCCTTGTAAACATTATATTTGTTCAGGGGTCGGTGAGGCGCTTGGAGGTCGTCAAAGGTTTGAATGACAATATCGGAGAACATCTTGCTGTATATACCGTCCTAATGGGAAATGGACAAACGTATGGAATTGTGAGAATCGTACGGTTCATATATCCCCAAAGACTGGGTATCGGTAGCTAAAGTCCGGAGTACATGCATGCCCAACGGTTTTAGTACCCCAAAATCCGGTTTTAGTCAACCAGGCTGGGGAGGAGCGTTTGCTAGAGAGTGGCTAAAGCACGTCTTTCCAGTCATAGATCTTGTTGAAGAAGACATTCGTCTGGCTAGGTATTCAAAATGCAGATGCAGGATCAACCCCGATGTCCAAGCTGGTTATCCTTGCTGAATGGAAGGGCCAAGCATGTAAGGAGAGATAGACAAGGGGACCGGACATGGCATTGTAGGTTCGACAGCAGACTCTATAGAGAAGCGTTCTTCCCCTAGGTGAGTGCTGCCGCAGAAGGCTATCATCGCCGAGAAGAAAATCTAAAGTACTACTACTCTACACTCATCAACTGAAGAAGTTCTGGCGGGAACCCCCCTGCTGCGGAATTTGTCCGCTCCCAGCCCTAGTCTTCATAGGGATAGCGTATGAATTGCTGTTCACACTGTCACACAGGAATATAATCGCAGGCGAGTAAGAGGTTCAACTTTTGGACCACAGACTTTCAACCTCAGTGACCAGTTTGTTTCTACCATGGCGGAATTACTGTATGTGCAATATCTACCTTTTCCCCACCAATTAACCTAATACTTCGCAGGAAAGAAGTCCCGCTCAAGACGGTCCAGGTGGAGGCATTGGTAGGATAATCATCACTGCAGCCAAGTATAAAGCTAAGAGAGAAACAGGTGGTTATGAAGATAATAAAGCACTGCTCGCAAACTTTCCCGACAACGGCGACTGGGTTCCTCGTGGGCATGGACGTATCGTCATTACTACAAGTCACCAACTCTTTCCCCTTCCCCACAGTGGATTTACCGCCCACAGACGGGCATCATGACAACAATGCCGCCTCAAATCTTGCTGCCGCTGCTCCTCGGGCAAAGACGAATGCGACATATCAGACAGAGATGATCAAGAAACTAAGAGAGGTCAACGTCGATGCAAATAATGTCGGGTGGTACACCAGCGCAAACCTAGGCAACTTCGTCAATCTGAACATGATAGAAAATCAATTCTACTACCAGAAAGAGTTGAACGAACGAACAGTCGCCATCGTCCACGACGTCAGTCGAAGCTCGCAAGGCAGTCTCAGTCTCCGTGCTTTCCGCCTATCCCCCTCCTTCATAGCCGCCTACAAAGAAGGCAAATTTACGACAGAAAGGTCTGCGAATCCTTCATCTCCTCTCTATCCATATTCCACAGCTCTAATCCTCGCAGCCTCTCAAAATCCAATCTTCGCTACCAAGACATCCTCCTCGAACTCCCCATCCAAATCCACAATTCCCACCTGCTCACCTCTTTCCTCCACCAAATCCCCTCCTCCCCCTCCCCTCCTTCAAACTCTCCCCCTACCCTCTCCACCCTAATATCCACCCCCGCCCCTCTCAACCCCAACTTCGACTCCCTCGACCTCAGCATCGACCCTTTCCTCGAAAAAACCGCCGACCTCCTCCTCGAAAGCATCGAATCCCACCATGTCGAGCTCAACAACCACCAATACTACCAGCGCCAGCTCGCCCGCGAACAAACCAAAATCACCGCCTGGCAGCAAAAGCGCAAGCTCGAGAACCAGTCGCGCGTGCTGGCCAAGCAGCCCCCGCTGCCAGAGGACGAGTGGACGCGGCTGTTTAAGCTGCCGCAGGAGCCGAATCGGCTGGAGGTGCTGCTAAATTCGAGGCAGGTGGAGCAGTATGCACGGCAGGTGGACGGGTTTGCGGCGGGGGTGACGGGGAAGATGTTCGGGGTTAGGGGGAACCTGTTGCCGGAGAAGTTGGAGGGGTAGGGAGGTGTGAAAAGAATGGCACATGCATCGACCGCAAATCTAGTCGGTTTAGAGTGGTCCATTAATTATTTTTTATACAGAGAATTCGGTTACGTGGGCACGATAGATGACGTGTTTAAATAGGCAAGGAGGAGCAGGCGTACGAAGCTCCATGATCATCAGCGATGACCATCAAGGCCAAAAGGGATGCATTGACCGTTCAAAAGCGATTTGAATTCCCATTAAGCAGGAGCCGCGCAGGTATCTACCATGGACGATTTCAATTGTCCCCTCTCATATCCTCGACCCTTCCTACATTCATCTCGTATATGCCATTGGTAGTGGAGTTTGTATAAGGGAAGTTAGACCTGCCACCAAAATTCCCAAAATTCCCCGTAACCAAGATGTACTGAAGGAGAAAACGCCAGCAAGGAAACTAAAAATGGACAGTATGTGCAAAGGTCATCATAGCTGACAAGGTTCCATATCATGCCAATCCCTTAGCCAAACCTTTACCCAGATCCACCGCTTGCAGAGTATGCATGCCATTGCCCATATATACTAGCTCTTGCGGAAATATTATCAAGTTCCGGCTCATATCCTCGAAATAATTTGGTCGAATATTCCAAAATCCTATCTCCTGTATATTAGCGCGGAGATTCATCATCACGTCATCGACTCCGTCGTCGCCGCCCAAGCCAACCCGTCCGCTACCAAAGCATCACCATCCCACCCCATCCCCCCGAGCACCTGCGCCCATTCGCTCTCCCCAAGAGGCGTCATTCCCGCCGTGGGGTTTGGCGTTTCGCCCGTACTCTCCAGGTGCCATCCAGCCGTGATCGTAAAGCTGCCATCGTCATGTTGCTGGTCACCTGGAGCTTCAACCGGCGGCGTTGTGATTTCGGACTCGGATGGGGATGTGAGTTGGGTCGCGCTTGGACGCGGATAACCTAGGTAGGGCATGTTTGGCGCTGGTCCCTTGGGTTTGGAGGCCCATTTTTCGTACGCGCTGTTTGGGTCTCCGTCAGAGGGGGAGGAGTGCGAGGTCGTGGATGATGCGGGGTGAGAATTGGATGGTGTGAGTCTAGTGGAATGGTGTCCTCCACTTGCATGGTCAGACATTTCCATGTCGATGGAATTGGCAGTTTCGTATGACCTTTCTTGTTGTCCACCGGCCCAGCCTTGGCTGGGATTGCTACTTGAGTATGAAGGGAAGGCGGCTGTCCCATGGTGTAATGTTTTACGTGGTTGCCGCTGTTCCCGAGTGGGGATGCTGAAGTCTTGTAGGCTATACTGTGTTGCGTGGGGGGCTTCTCCATCAAGAGGCTGAAAGAAGTCGTACATGTCGTTTTTGCTTGTGGTGAAATAATTCATTTGATCTACTATACGAGTATTTGGAGTTTCCTGGACGCCGAAGAGCGGCGAGCATTCGGCTTCCTGGAATATGCTGTCGACAGGTGGTTTTGACTTTTTGTATATCAGTAATGGTCTTGTTGGAAACAAAACCTGAGAAAGTTATACGTGGAAACGGGCACTTACCATATCGTTCAGTAGTGAAGACGAAAGTTCTGGGTTCTGCAGCAAGGCACCTAGGCCACTGCCGACGATGTCCAGGTTCAGTTGGATAAGAAATGATTCCGTGATAGGCTGCGTTCTCTTCAGGGCGTTCATTGCATTAAGAAGAAATCGCAACGACGCACAGACTTCTTGGTCATCCGGCGAGCTTTTCAAAAAGTGTACAAAGACGCGGGCTGCAATGTAGAGGCAGAACGCCATGAATGGATTCATTCCGGAAACATCGAGATGGCTGATTAATCTCATAACGGATGTAATCTCGCTAGCAGCAAGAAGACAGCGGGTTCTGCTTTGCTCGATTACACTATTGGGCATATTGTTTTTCTCTGCCTTAAAGACGGCTGCTTGATGGAGGCATATCGTAGATGTGTGAATATTCATATTGAGGAACACTGTATTGGGATCTCGGATTCCAGCAGGTAATCTGAGATGCAATGGAAGGTTGAGTGAAGTGTTTAGAAGCGTATTGTCCATACTCCGATGACGTTTCCAAAATGCGCCTTGAAGGTCGTGATCCCGCTCATCAGGTTCCGGTCGTTGGAGATGTATGAGATTGCATCGGAAGAAGTGGGCCATCAGTACCACTCCTGCAAAAGGCGAGAGCGACGCCGCCCCTTCTGAGCGCCTAACTTTATCCAGTGAAGGGGTCTCCTGCGGTATACTCTTATCATATGCCTCTTCAGTCGCAGGGAGATTGGTCATTATCTGAAGCGAGTAATCAGTACGAACCTATACCACTAGTCGGTCGTGACCTAATTTCGTGCGACTTACATCTTTTTCATCAATGACCATTGGCCAACCCGTTCCAACACTGGCATATCGATCCATACAATATGCCATCCACCAAGTTCTCCTTCGCTGTTCGCGATCAGTCCAATCACGAGGTGGTGGCAGACATTGCTTGAAATCCACGCCAGCACCGTCTATTCGATGAAGTCCCAGCATCTGTGCTAGGCGAACCGATTTCCCCACGCTCGTCCAAGCCCTAGGAAAGCACATCATCTTGAACTCATACGTAGATATCAGGCCCCAGCACTGTGCATGACTAATATCAGCCGATGCCTCACCCTGCCCTTTCATGTCATCAAGGTCAGCATATTTACGTGCTCGTCGATAGAAGATATCTTGGTGGTTGAAGTATTTATCGGACGCGCCGGCGGCAAGACACCACATGGCATAGCGGAGGCAGACAGCTGGGCGCATATGAGGAGCCAAATTCATCGCCGCCAGATATCGATATTGGTGAATCATGGGCATAGAAGGATGTACCTTTTGGAAAAATAGTTGATGTCTATCGAAATATTAGTACAGCAGTAGGTAGAATGATACGTCGACTAACAAATCGTCGATAGCCTCCTGCGTTGGCAAGGGCTCCTCGAGTCCTAGTCCAATCATTTCCCATGACATCGGGTCATCGATTCCTAGGTTTACATCCACCATCGTGCATGGTACTGGTGAGATATCCTGTGTATTGCTCGTTGAATTAAAGATTCCGTCCATTGTCTCTTGGCTGTTGATATCAACGCCGATGGAGTTTGATCTTTCAAATACTAGGGGAGCGGCTGCAGACTGCTCAGGTGCCTTGGGCTGTGGTGTTGGTTTGGCGGAATTAGGCGCCTTTGGAGCTTTGGTCTTGAGCTGGGTCTCAACTTGCGCTGAGAACGAAGCACATATCAGCTCCAGTGTGTCAGGTCTCCTGTCGAATATACCAACCTAATCTTGCCTCCAGTTCTTTGACATATCCTCTCTTGGGTCCACTCTTACGCCGTACCTCATCATACGCACAACAATGTCCTAATCTTGCGCATGTCCCGCATTTTGGCTTGCTTCCATCACATTTGAGCTTTCTTTTCCTGCATATGACACAAGCAACGCGCTTCTGTCTTGGCGCTCCTCCTTCTTCGACGTTCATAGTGGTAGCGCTCCGCTCCGGAGGGCTGTCTGATCCATTTTGGGGTAGACTTGGTTGCCTGGAGAGATCGTTGAAGTAGCCGTCGTCGGTTATGGCGTCACCAGAAGACATTATGGGAAGTAGAATGTTAATCAATATATTAATGCCTCGCGAATTGGCTGCCTCATGTCTTGGAGAAACGATATATCTGGTTCTTGACCTGCCAGTTTGACGGTCTAACAAGGCAACGATATACCTACACAAGTAGCGGTGGAAGTTCAGTCAGCAACCGGTGCCGCATTTAACCTCCACAAACGACCCGCGAATCATCAGCCTTATACGTGTCACTATATCGCACTACTCGTAGTCTAAAGTGTTTGTCTCCACGACTTGAAGGATGAAAATTTCAGCTGATTTTTCTCTTAGCTCTCTGGCGTTCTTGAAGCACTGTTGCTCATTACCACAGTTCAATAGCCACCGACTACCCTGCCTTGATAAGGTACCTATGGCATGGTTTAGTGTGTCGGCAATTCGTCAGTACCTGGGTAGAAACCACTACAAGGATGCTAAGGCGTCTAATTCTGCGACGGCATACTGCTGGGATGAGAACATGCAGTAGGCCTTTTACTAGCAGCTGCATGTGTAGAAGTAAACTATGTTGTGCAGGATCCTGGACTGGATGATGGTGATTAAATCGGTTGTGACCGTTCATATATAAGGCAGCATAAACCACCAGATTTTTATGCCTTTCGCTTTGCTGCCTTGTTCGCTTTCCTCCCCAAGGATCGTGGTCGAGGAGTGACCACTGCTCGGTTGATATTTGATCGCTTCCGCGTCTTATAACCACCTTTCGTCTGAAGACAAGTTAGAACTGGTTTGAGGTGTCGGAAAGGACTTTGCAGACTTACCAATTGACCCCAGGGGCTGACTGGTTGCACATTCCCTTTGGATTTTCCACGCCCTCCTCCGTGAGGATGGTCTGCTGCGTTCATTGCCAGACCTCTCACAGTAGGTCGGATACCCAGCCACCTACTCCTACCTGCCTTACCAAGCTGACGACGATTGTAATTAAGATTACTGGCAATTCCAATCGTTGCACAAGCATCTTTATGGATCCTGCGGACCTCCCCGCTTTTCAGCCTAACGTCCACATACATTGCTGTCTTATGGTTCCCATCATTCTTGTTGACCACCACTGCGAACGTGCCGGCGCTCCTGCATAGCTGTGCTCTTCCCCCCTTCCTGAGACCCACATTATAGACTATGGTGCCTGTGGGTATCATATGAAGTGGTAAACAATTCCCTCTCCATGCTATCTTTGCTGCTATCATTCCAGCATCTGTTGCCCCGCCCAGACTATCCAACAGAGCTTGCGGTATCCCTTTCCTATAGCTCTCGATCTTTTCACCAGCTCTCATACCCTGTGGTGCAACGATGTAACTTTTGGCTCCAGTCTCTCCACTGGTAAGCAAGGCGATGTGAGCACTTCGTCCCGGATCGTGCTCTATTCGCTCTACAATGTGCTGGCCGCTTTCCATTCGATCGAAGTCGACAGTCCGTATCCTCCGCTTGTGGCCTCCACCACGATGCCTCACGGTTATCCTTCCTGAATTTTTGCGTCCTCCTATATGGTTTCCCCTTCTTGGAAATGTCAACGGAAGATGTGGTCGGCCTTTCCACAAGTGATCGTTGATTGGCCGCTTGAGATGTCGTACACCAGGAGTACGGGGCTTATAACTTCTTAAAGCAAAGGCCGGTCCATTATCGAGTTGCCCAGGATCGTAGGTGGTCCCAATATTCTGCTGGACGGCTGCTGCTGGGTCCGGCGGAGGTATTACTTCGGTTGCATATGATCGACGAGAAAGGGAACATAGACATTGCCATTGCCGTGACGGCTGGCGGAGGAGTAATCGTGGTTGCAGCATGTAAAGATACAAGACTCACTAAGTTTATCTATGTCTACATGCGCTCAACAAGACATATTGATTGTACAAGTGGCAGGCAATTTTGACATTCATGGCGTAGGGTACGCGGTAAGATCCCTGTCCATGGTTAGTCATCCTGTTGCCATGCACACCGAAGGCACGACCATTTCGCGAAACGTTCTCCAGCACTTTGCGTACATTATCGCGCTCATGATACTCAACATCATACCCTACAATTCCTAGCAGCACGTACACGGCTCTTCAAAGCAATCCGCATTGATCTGTAATTACTTTACATACATTGCAAACCCGGAACTTCGTTGACTGACGATATAAACGCCAATCTTCTCTAGCGGCAAACAAGCAACACGGGCTTTGAGACGTGATTTTTGCCTGTTTACCTTGACAACCACCACCAACTTTCCCCACCACACAACATATCTCGAGCATCCTCACACTGCAGGGAGTGAGAAGCATCACCAGGCAAAGCTTGTGTAAGGCTCAATCCTTTTTATTTGGATCCTCAAGCGTTTCGTTACCAATATAAACAAAAGTCTTGTTCATAATACCCTGCTCTCAAAGCTACCTACACCGTCTCCAATTGGAACAATACAACGTTTTCAAGCTACAGCAGTCTACCTGTATTGTAAGCATGGCACTGATAAGTGCGCAACAGTCATAGCTAACCCATACTTCGAACCAGCCCACCATTACAGATAGGCCTTCGACACGTCGTAAACGAACCTTGAAGCAAACCTGACGCTGTCTCTTCAAGCAAACACTGCATCGCAAGGCTGTACAGCCTAGGGAACGCAATATGCCACCGGTATGTCACCGTCACCTAAACGTGGACTGTTCTACAGCAGGGCTAGAATCGGTACTAGAGCTTCCAAATACTGATTGAGTATGATAGGCTCGAACAGTGCGCCAGCGCGCTATCAACAATGAGAATGACGAAAACAGTGGCACTACACGTTTGACGAGGGCTAAAGCTGCGGCTTTAGCCGTGCCCGATAGCATGACCGCCGGAATCGTTAAGAAAGCTTTAACAACCAAGAAGTCCAATACTAATTTTTCCACCACGAATACCTTGCCTGGGCAACGGAAACGCGCTGCATTGGGCGACGTGAGCAATGTTACTAAGAACGAGGTTGTTGACTCGAAAGATGGAAAGAAGACTTTGATTGGGAAAGCCGGACTTGTCTCCAAAGCAACTCAGAACGCCGGTATCCAGAAGCTATCTCGTACCACTTCTACACGCTCAATCCTAGGTGCAAAGGACAACAATAAGAAGACTGGATCTGCTGAACTCAAGCGTCCCGCAAGTGGGTCTGGCGTAATGGGTGGGGCAACAAAGAAGAGACATAGAGGTTCGGCTGGAAGCGAACAGTCAAGCAAAGAAGACACTCCTAAACCCGAGATTGAGCCGACAAAGAAAAAGACTACCGTGACAGAGACTGAGAGCCGTGTCATTGTGGAAACAAAGGAAGAGTTTGTACTCGAAGATGCTCAACAGGAACATGGCGATGTCAAGCAAGCCTTCGAAGCGGGCGTAGCGGACCTGGACGCCGAAGACTATGATGATCCTCTTATGGTGGCAGAGTATGTAGTGGAAATCTTTGAATACCTTAAGGTTCTTGAAGAATCAACGATGCCCAACCCAGACTACATGGAACATCAAGATCATCTCGAGTGGCATTTGCGGGGTGTTCTTGTTGACTGGCTAGTCGAAGTGCACACTCGCTTCCACCTCCTACCCGAGACGATTTTCCTCGCCATCAACATCATCGACCGTTTTCTGTCCGCCAGAGTCGTGGAACTAGAGAAACTGCAGCTGGTCGGTATCACGGCCATGTTTATTGCATCAAAGTACGAGGAAGTGCTTTCGCCACACGTCCAGAACTTCAAGCATGTTGCAGACGATGGCTTCACAGAAGAAGAGATCCTCAAAGCCGAACGCTTTGTCTTAGCTGCTCTGAATTATGACCTAAGCTACCCGAATCCGATGAATTTCCTACGAAGAATTTCAAAGGCCGACAATTATGATATACAGACACGTACGCTCGGTAAATATCTGTTGGAGATCAGCTTGCTTGATCATAAATTCATGAGATACCACCCGAGTCATATCGCCGCTGCATCGATGTACCTAGCCCGTCTGGTTCTCGAGAGAGGTGAATGGGTAAGCAGCGTGACTACCTTTGCTGCTTTAGGTACACTAACAATCACAACAGGATGCTACTCTTGCCCATTACGCTGGCTACACAGAAGAAGAGATTCAACCCGTGTTCAAGCTTATGGTTGACTATCTTCGCCGTCCCGTTGTCCACGAAGCCTTCTTCAAGAAGTACGCAAGCAAGAAGTTTCTCAAAGGTATTAATCAGCTGAAACATAAGTAACCAGCAAATTCTGACATGTCACGTAGCTTCTATTTTGACACGGCAATGGGCTAAGAAATACCATCCGCTCTACCTGACAGACAGCATCCTGTCAACGAAAGACACCACCACCTCTCTCATTTCGCAGGATGGGAAAGGCCGATAGTCCACTTATCATCTACCATACTTTACCTACCACTTCATGTCTTTCTTGTCTCGATTCCCGCCACATGGCTAAGGCTTGGATGAAATTTCCTGTACATGACTTAGACGCGAAAATTGTGGTGTCAGAGTAGGATAGTGCGCATGGAACGCCCCTCTACAAACCATGACCAAATCAACATCCTTCACCTACCTTACCACCTCAGTTCTCTGATATGTTTCCTACACATCTGGCGTTCCAGGCAAACACGAGTATTGTTTCATCCATCTACCGGCGTTCAAGGAAGGCCTTGTCCTTGGCGTACTATCCCTCGTAACATTTTATTGGTGGTAATGACGGCAGACACAGGAAACGGAAAATAGAGACGGGTATGGATGGATGTGTTCGTCTTTTTTTGTTTGCCTGTATCAGCAGGCACGACTTTGCGTATTTGCTCCGGGCCCTCACTTCGATAACGCCCATAGAGGGTTTTCTTTTTCTTGCTTCAGTGGAGGTTGGAAGTGGGCTTGCAAGGTTAAATTGGATGTGTTCATAGCTTTGTGCAACGAAAGAGCTCTCGGTTTATTTATTGATTTCTGTATGTGATTGGTAACTATGTCGGCTCATGGCTAACCTTACAGCAACGCGGGGGCCTCTTGCTTTATGTTCAAAGTCTTTAGTATTTGCTTTGGATATCGTTTGCTTTATCCTGGTACCCGGCTTCCCAGCTGCTTTGCTCCTTCCGTTATTCTACAAGCGCGGTCTGATCTTGACTCTCCTTTGCTTTCCCCCTTGCTTTGCAAATCAAACATCTTTCAACGTTGGTAGTGCCTATGTACATGCACTGCTCCATTTTTATCTTCATAGCATTCATTCAATCATGTCATCGAACCTTCATGTCCTAGCAATATGTTGTTGACAGATTATGCTATGCATTACCTTCTTTACCTCCCAAGCGCCTTCTTTGCCAACTTGCTATGAGTACGCCACTCACTATTCTTGAAGCCCGAGTCTTTATATATTCAAGTTTGCTGAGCGGGTGCGCAACAGACACGACTGATTGGGAGCTCCCACTTGTGCTCCGTCTCCTGCTCACTCGGTCTGGCCCAATTCATTACCATGGGATAGTTTGTTCTTTCTGCATATCTAATTCGACATATTAGCACCCCTTTTCATATCAACCAGGATCAGCCCACGGTTTCCTTTATTTTGTCCACCCAGCCAATGGGCCAACCGGAATAACTTTTCTCTGCTAGTGAATGTGAGAGGACGAACCACTGGATTGGGAGTATTAGAACAATGAGTTAACGAAGGGCGCTGGAGCAACGAACGGGAAAGGCTGTTCCCTGACTTGGAATCATACTGGCGTGCTGGCGGATAGTAGGCATATGCGATAGACCACGAACGAGCCCTGCACCGAATACCAATCGGCCATCATCAAGAGAAGCCAAGCGTCCCACCAATCCTGACTTTCACCTTTCCTTCACGGCTGATGACCTAGGTGGTTCACCCTCATGGTCAATACCAGATGCGCTTCTCGTTCTGTCTTTGGACAAAGGCCATAGAAATCGTGATGGTCCATGGTCCATTACGACTTCCTTTACCCATCTTGTTCTACAACCTCCGCCCGTCAACCGCCAAGTTACCACGTTGGGCGTTGTGAACACAATGCTTCTTCTTCTTTAGAATTTTAAAGCGGATTAGTCGTACCATTTCCACAGTCTACCATAATTCCTTCTCAAGAGAACATAACAGGTTGTGTTCGTCCCTTCTTTATCCAGTTAAGGGGCTAGTTCTGAGACTCACCATCCTTGTTCTGTTCAATGTAGCGCGAATGAGGCCTATCTTGTCAAGTGGCCGACCTCCTTCATAGCTTCCCATAATATCATGGACAATCAAGCCATACTTTTGAACCGAAAAGCTTTCTTTCCGAGCACTAGGTCTCCTTTGCGTCTGCTCACGGGGACAAAGGTTCTAACAGCTCGTTTTCCTACTTTTCGCTCGTTTCGTCTGCCGCCTTCATCACCTATACAAGCGAATACCAGAAATCAAGTCTCGTGCTTTGGACGGTGGATCAGAATCAGCCATCTGGGCAAGCTAAGAGAAACACATAAGATCTGCTAGTTGGGTATCTACAACGCATGGACCGATAAATCCTTAATATTAGTTACATACCCACGCCCAAGAAATCCCAATACCCTACAGACTTCCACCGGCAGCGCCTACAATCTTCAGCCCCATCGGATCCCCTGAATACGCCAACCAATACCGACTCGGATGCCATGCCACACACGGGGCAGGCGCTGTTGTCGGTACGGTATGCACATATTCTCCTGTCTCCACATGTGCAATCTCGAGCCCATTGCCTTCATCACTCCCTCCGACCACATAACTCCCATCCCAGCTGAATCCCACAGCCTTGACCGCGCCCACCATTCCGGCCAGCGTGCGTCGACAAACCCAATCTGTTGTATCCCATAGACTGATCAAGGCATCGGAGCCGCCAATAGCAAGGTAGCGACCTGTTGGAGAGAGGGAAAGACAGAAGCAAGCGGAGGTGTGTGCATGAAGGGTGTGTAAGGGTGAGAGCGAAGGGTAGTCGAGAAGCCTGACGGAGCCGTCACCCGTGGTAAGAAGAAGCGTAGTAGGCGGAGAAGCATGGCTAAAGGTGCATTGGTTGGTTTGAAGGGATTGCGGAGAAGGCTCAAGAGCTTTGGGCGCAGGGAGCATCGAGATGGGGATTAAGGTATCGTCTTTGCGGCCAACCATCACAACACTTCCATCAGCTGCCCAAGCGATTGTGAGACCTTCACCACCGAGAGTGACAGTTGCAGTGCAGGTTCTATTGCGCACGTCCCAGAAGCGACAAGTTCCGTCACTCGAAACTGAGGCGAGCTCGGCTTCCTTGGTTGGATTCCACGCCACACGCTCAATGCCGCCAGTGTGGCCTCGAAGTTCGGTGCTGTTTTTTACTTGGGGTTTCTCAGGATTCCATACTCGCAGAGTACGGTCGGCTGAACCAGTAGCTATAAGGTGACCCGTGGGACTCCAGGCTATTGTGCGGATTCTGCTGAGTCGGTCAATCGGCTGCTCGATTTCTTTGTGGAATCGAATTGAGGTCTAGTAAGACGTACGTATGTGAGCCGGGGCCTCGTGAGGACGGGTCATGGTATGTTTGTGTCTTCAAGGTGGAGAAAACGGCCGCGAAGCGGTCTTTGGCTATCGATCGTCGTTGTGATGCTGGTGCCATGTCTTGGCGACCTAACTCTGGAGGGCGCCAGAGGGGACAATGCTGACTATGGCCTTGGCCATCACCGTAACAGCCGGTCAGTGAGCATCCTACGTTGATCCCTAGCTGACTTTGGCTGATACTGAATCACGGCCTGTAGTTGATCCTTGCATGAAGCTTCAGTTAAGCGACTTTGTGGTAACTAAACTACCTTTGGTAATTTCAGACGACATTTGTGAACTTCCTCTGTAAAAGCTCACTTAGAGAATACGATTCTACAATGCGTTCATAAATATGTTCAATATCTCCGGTGAAGATGCTCCTAACTCAAAGTTCTATGTATCCCACGGTACTTTACCCCATTATGTTGATCCTAGACAGCCACCCAGCAAGAAAAAGCCTTTTGCGACAGTCCTGAACCAGCCCTTTAACCACACGGTAGGTGGCCACACATATCTAGAATGCATCAAAAAATATCTAAGCCTTATTCTAGGTTCAAGTAATTTTACCAGAGGAGTTGTATGAGATTGTATGGAAAGATGTTGAAAAGAAAATAAAAGATATCCAGTACTCGCGAGTAATAATGAAGCTTGCCGATCTGCTGGAAGGAGATTTCTTCAATTCATACATTAAGACTGGTACACGTTATCTTACTGTCTTGCTATATGTTGTATTTATATCATTATTTTGTCATCGCCTAATCTAATTTCAGGGGATATTTTGATGCTTTCGGAAGGCCGTGCCGGCGTCGAAGACCTATACTTTCTCAAAGATGGTATGCGAGCTCTTCGAAGTCTATTGTGACTACACTATGTCCATAGAATGAACATATCGTAAAGCTGAGCGTAGGTATTCTGCGTCTCGAGCTTGCCAAGGAGAACTACGAACGATCCGGCCTGGCTGGAAAGCCGATGCGCGACGGTGGGCGGAAACACCTGAAAACCCGATACGGTAGGCGCGACCTACATCAGGGGTTATGCTGAGTACTGTTACTAAGCCATAAGCTAAGTGGTCGAACTCAATCTTCGGCTACCATCCATGCTCCATGGGAAAAAGGGGTTTGAGCGGATTGTGTGGGCTTTTAAGAATGTACTCAGCAATGCGGTGACGTGGTTATTCTACGACTTCGATGTAACGACTTGTGATAGCGACCAAGGTAAGGCTGCTTTCCATGTTGATTCTCTTGTGAAATGGAAACCTTTCGAATCCGGGGGCTTACCGCTTCTAAGAACCATCCTTGAGTGCTATCGCCAAGCATCACCCCCTGTTCAAAACATGCACGCCTAAGGTTCTACGATCTGAAAATATCTTAGTGCCGGCATTTGGCAACATCGATGCCGTTTTCGAGGATGACTATTTCAAGGACTGGGCTCTTGAAAGACACGAATGGCTCGGGCTTGCAGCTCTACAAAGTCCTAGACTACGCGTGGATGATGAGATAGACCCGTATCTTTCTCGCTATAGCGTCCCAGATCGCGATTCAGCTGTTGTTTCCAATGCTGTTGTGTTGCAGTGGTCAGGTTTTATACCTGCCTTGTGGGTTAAGGGTCTTCTGATTGAACTAAGGTACGCCAGTCAGAACATTCCCCGAGAGTGTACCCCCAGAAACGTCCAAAGCAGGTTTAAGGGTTTCATAATGAGTCAAACTAACTCACAGGGATACGCGTAGTGCAATTTGTACACAAACACTATTACAGAACGGGCAAGAGCGCTGGCTTGCATTGAGTGCCTACGCTTTCCACACAGAAGCTGTTCACGGCCAAGATGGCTATACGATACTGCGACTTCCTGGCAAAGAGCTACACAATGAGGATGTCTTTCCAACGAAGAGCGGAGGTGAGAAACTCGCTAAACAACCAGCAAAGGAGTATGTGCTCTGGGAGGTTACACACACCTCCAATGCCGGCTTTTGAGACGAAAATGAGCAGATTATCTTACTATCAGTAAGGCCTGGCAAAGTCATGTTTTCATCCCCACAGAACACGCTTGGCTTGTGCTATCCTGGCCGTACTTTCTCCATGCTCTGATGCCTGTGATGTCTATACCCTGCGAGAGAGTACTCGACTTCACATTTTAACTCGAATGGCTGTATCATGGTGCCCCTCTGTCGTTCGCTACTGATGCTCGTCGTTGTGAGGCCTAAGCGAGAACGCTCTCACGATAGTTGCTCACCCTGGGCCGACTTCCGTTCCTTACACCTCTGGTACCACTGTTTGTTCATGGTACACTACGAAATAGCTTCAATCGTGACTCACTTTCACGACGCTGTCCCTGTCAAATGTCAGTAGCAGAGATCTCTATTGCAGCGTCTCCATTCTGATGTTTGGTAAACAACGACAAACTACCTCATATTCTCCATGTCTCTCCCAAGTCTGTTCCTATTGAGTCAATTACAAACCTTACTGCTGGAGCATGCACTTCATGGTGTTCTATAAAGTCTTCAGTGACTGCTGCTCTGGATTTCTGTCTTCACCTTTCAGTGCAAGTATCTATCGACATACCGTGACTACGTGTTCCAAATATTTGCACTGCTTCTTTGTAATATCGTGACTTTGTCTACATTGCCATACCATAAACATACCTTACATCACCCCTCAAATCCAGTCAGCCATGCCGGGTAGTCACTTCCTCGACGACATGAGCCTCTATGCAGACCCTATGCAGCTGGCAACGGGAGACAGCGAAGCTATCGTCTCACTGATAGATCCTGTCCCTTCCCCATCAATCCAGTTGGATCTCTTGGCTCCAGGAATAGCTCCGAATAAGTGCATCTACCCACCATTGCCAAGAATTCCGGGTGCAAACATCTCTGAAGAGGAAGCCGCCCACATTGACCAATTGAGCCAAGACGCCGTCAGGCGCTGCATCGAACAGCACCACTTGGAGCAGCAGATCCTGCTCTCCGATGTATCCCGGAATGCCTGGCCGCAGAACCTTCCGATTCGTCAGGTTGATTGTAAGTCAACTGTCTCCCGGCCCGTCCCTTTCACACTCGTCCATGGAACTAATTTTCTACTTGATCAAGCCCACAACGAGGTGCACCACCAGCCCTCACCGCCTTCAAATGCCGAAATCGACTATTCGTTGACCGGCCCTGCTACCGTTGCTTGGGACTTTCAGAATGGCGAGGCGGCCCCATCGCTCCCCTCCACGGACCTTACTGGGCCCCCTTTCCCGGCGGCTTCGGCCCCTTTCGACGTTACCTCCTCTTCTTTTGGTGGTTTCGATATGGCCAACCCCGCCATCGACTTTTCGGATTTCGACTTCTCCTCTGCCCTTTTCGGTGGTCCGGTCGACTTTCCGGATTTCGACCCTTCCTCTTTCGCTCTTGGTGGTCCCGCCATGACCGCCCCCGTCCTCGACCTCCCACCTTTCGACCCTTCCTCTTTCGCTCTTGGTGGTCCCGCCACGACCGCCTGGGCTCCCGCTCCGCCACAGCACCACGCTCTTCCACTCCCTTACCCCGGTCCTGCGATGACCCTCTCCGCCCTCCCTCAGCCAACCTTCCTCCCTCCTTCTGCTCCTCTCGACGCCCCCATCACCACCACCACCACCCCGAAGACCTTGCCGCCACGGCCAAAAAAGCAGCGGAGAAGCCGCATGCCGGCACCACGTCCTAGTGGGAACATCTTCCAAGTCGACACTCCCGATACGCTTCGGGAGGGACGGTTCGCCGGCGATAGTAGCCGAAATTATGCGTTCCAAGCTGGGCCTGGATGGAGCCGAGACCGATTCCGGACGGGGCCGAAGGAGCAGGCTGCTGCTGATGCTGCTGCTGCTGCTGGTCGTTCTCCTGGCATTTCTAGGGTTAAGAAAGGAAAGGCCCAGGGACGTCAGGGTTGATCAGTTGTCTGATGTTTTCTTGGTGTAAATAGGTTGGTGGAATAAAGGAATTTGTTTTGTTTCCTGGTATCAAGCAAGGTGCTCGGAGGAGTTTATTTGGTTTCTTGTACGACTAGCATTTCAAGGTCATGGCTTTTTTTTAAGCTTAGGACCACGGTTCCGTCTGCCTCTTTAGACTTTTGCCTATCTAGCCACGTCGTCGCGCTGCTTAGCAGTGCATTTTGGTATTGAGAAGCCATTTGTCTAGTTGAAAATTTGTTTATAGAATTATAAAGGTTAAGGGACTTCATTCATCTAATGGACACTCGAGGTTTATCTACTTTGTGATATATATATGCCATGTGATGCGTTGACGTTATCGAGATGGTGATTTGCCTATGTAGACGATCGATCCTTTACGGTCGCGACATCAGGGTGTAGTAGGGTGTATAGCTGAAAATTGAGTCGGTCATGAGGGTATCTACTGCTACATACCAGCGTCCTAGGGGTTGGAGAGCAGGCAAGTCATTCGCATCTCCAAATGATATTGACAAAAGCTTCCTTCAGGGTTCATTCGCCCAATGGCTCAGTGTTACGATCGCCAACGCTCAGCGAAGTAGGCGAATAGCCACGCTCTATGGAAAAACCCACATGGCTTTGGTGATTGACCGGATGGTTCGGGTACGCGGGTGTGGTATGGGTTTGCGATGACATTGACTCTAATCTGACGACGCACTGCCTGATGAACCGACAACTCCTCGACTTGGATCGAAGGATCTACGAGTACTCGATGATTCTTGGTCTTGGGCAGACTGACGGCTCCATCAACGTAAGCAGATCACAATCCATTTCGGCAAATGATATTGTAAAACACTAATCCAAAACCACCCCTTCGTTGCTGGTCCAGTCCACTGCTGAACGCCAGAACACTCCCTTTGCCATTTATTCCCATACCGGGTATCCAAAACAATCAAGAAGCGTCATTAACAATATCCCTCAGCACCGGCCTCGATCCCAACAATGCCCTCGGATTCAACTTCCCCTGCTTCAACGGGACCTTCGTGCCCTCGCCCTTCGCCTTTCCTTCTCCATTCTCCTTCCTACGAACCTGCTCCGCTTTCGAGTTCGCCTTCACATCCGCCTCGACCAACTTCTCCATTTCTCCACTCCCCATGCCTGTAAGCTGCGTCGCGCAATCCTCGAAAAGGTGACTCTCTGTCGCCCCAACTGGTAGGTCATACCTCCACCGCTTCTCGTCCATCAGTCTCACAAACCTTCCCAGCAGCTCGTTCCCCGCTAGTGTCCTCCTGCTTCCCAAGACCAACAATTTAGTTCTCGCACGCGTGAAAGCCACGTTCACTCTTCGCCAATCTTCTAATAACATTCCCACGTTTTTCTGTTCATTGCTGCGCACGAGGGACAAGACAATGACATCCTTGTCGCGACCTTGAAATCTGTCAGCCGTGTGCATTTCGACGCCAGGGCGGTGGCGGAGGTTCTGTTTTATCAGCGCAAGCTGGGAGCGGTAAAGGGTGATGACGCCAATGTCGGTGGCGGGGACGCCGGTGGTGATGAGGGCCTCGACAAGTTGGGCCGTCACGGTGGCTTCGACGGGATTTGTGATGCGGGAGCCTTCTTCTGATTCTCGCGAAAGGGGAAGAAGAGGGTCTGTGTTGACAAGGCAGGCTTTGATGGAAGGGTCGAGGAGGTCGCGGAGCCAGCAGGAGCCGCGGGTGGGATTGATGCAGACCTTCTTTCTAGGGGTGGTGGAGAGGAGGGTGAAAGGGTTGTGGTGATGGAGTTTGAGGGCGTCGATGTTGGGGATACTGAGGGAGCGGTTGGCGACGGCGGTAGTGCCGCATTTCAGGCGGCCGTTGTAGATCAGGGTGTTGCTAAGGGCCATAACGTCCGAGCACATGCGATATTGGTGCTCCAGGTTAACGACTGAGGAGGGGTGGTTTTCCGAAAGTGTCTTGAAGAGGCTGATGTCTAGGCCGCCGTCTATCGCTTCTTTGTTCTGAACAAGAGGAGGGAGCTGGTAATGATCACCTACTAGGATGAACGTTCGCGCCATCCGAATCGGCCCTAAGCAGACAGGCAGAGTGATCTGGGATGCTTCGTCGACGATACAGTGGTCGAAGATTCGCTGACTGAAGATTGGGTGATTGGTGCCAAGGCAAGTTGTTGCAACGACCTGCCGACCATACGCCCTCTGAATATCTTCGGCAGTCTTCATTGGCAAGCCAGCCAGATCGGCAAATTCCTGTACTTCGGGATGGACCTTCGCAACAGCACCTAAGCGAAAAACACCAATATTGTCATTGCGGATCTTGAGCAGGATGTTGTCAACCGCCGTATGTGTATATGAGGTGAGCAATACACTTTTCCCTTGTGCCGTCAAAGCACGGATGATATGGGCGATAGTGGTCGTCTTTCCCGTACCTGGCATACCAAGCACAAGCGCGTAATCTTTGGCGCTCATGACCTTCTCAATAGCACACTGCTGGTCTAAATTGAGGTTGGCTTGACTAGCACTGCCGGGAAGAGTGAATGGTGCTATGGGCCTGAAAATTGGAGTCACGCCTTCGATTATCAACCTACGCAGTGCCTGTACACCAAATACATCTTTATCCATGAGCGCAATCAGGTTGTTGCGCACCATGGCCATTCCATTGCTGAACTCGTCTTTATCCAGGCGATAAGATACGCCCTCGTCGGGCTGCGGTGGCGTTGAGTCTGCCTGTCGACATCCATCTTCGGCCACAACCATAATACCAGCAAAATCTTGATTCCGAGCCGAATCGAATTTCTTGCCCCTTGACCGGGCATTGCGAAGTTGCCGGTCAATGACAACCTGGATCCTTCGCTTTCGTACAGAAGTAACGTATCCATTGGCCAGGGCAAAATGACCCTTCTCATCCGAAATCACAATGGGCTCACCGGTAGTGATTTGTGACTCGGTGAAAGAAAAGCCGGGGAATGCCTTTTGTTTCATGAATGTGTAGCGGTAGCGGTTAATCTTCGGAGCATCCTTTAGCTCTTCGAAGGATCCTGGTTCGACGACGACATTGCCAAAGCAACGACCAATCTTCTCACGCTCAGAGCTCTGCATTGTCCAGAGTTCTCTGCGAAACCTCACAACATCCTTTTCTTCCTTAGTCAACAAGTCGTCCCATTTAACGAAGAATTGCTGATGGTTAGGAGACAGATGCTTCACCACCTGGTCGAATTTCTCCTTCATTCCACTCGTATCACCGTTGCCGCCATCGAGCAGTTTATGATAGATGAAGCACGGAGTCTGTGCATAGCATTTGTTGCACAAATGGACGCTTTTCAACATCGGCGGCAGCTCGAGGCGCTGGCGAACGTATGCCGCTAGTTTATTCCGCTGTATTAGCATGTGTATGAGTTCGTGGCGTATGGCAGGAATGAGTGAGATTTCCGAGGTCTCCATGTAGTACAAGATGCCGCAAGCGATCTCAACATCTGCGCCCCGAAAATCAGCTTTGTCTTCGCACGGGCTTTGTAAATGGAAAAGGTACGAACCGTATCTATCAGAGAGCAAGAGAGTATAAAGTGCAGTCTGCGCCTTGTGCGATGGGTTCGCGTGCTTTCCGGTTTTCAACTCGAATGGGACAGTCAATGTCTTTTCCCCTGTACTATCCTTGAGGCATACTTGAACAGTAGCATCTACATTTCCTTTCAGGCCATACATAGGCGACCAGACCTTTTCTTCAACCTCCAGGAGCTTATTGACACTCATCAGCGTCCGAGCTCCGTTCCGGTCTTGAACCACTGCATTCGGCTGAGGGGAGTTAGCGATACCATTGTCTCTTCGGCTGTCAGAACTTACCTTTGGCCTTGCAGTGACAAATACTTCAGCCCAAGATTGTAGATCCGTGACTTTGCTCTTGAGATGATCAATTGCCCTTACCAGCTCGACGTTGATCTCGAATAGTGTTTCGAGGTATCTCATAGCAACCCTTTCGATTACAGTAGTCAGCCATTCAGTGTCCCACCTGTTAGCCTTCATGGCTTCCTGAAAGATCTCGTGGAGTACGTGACCGTAGATCTGGGGCTCGCTCGATTCGCTTGTGGCCTTGACGCGATCCTGCAACACAGCCCGCCGAGTGCAGGAGAAGGAGTCTGCCACTACAGTTGCTGATATGAGATGATCAGGGTGCAGTATCAGTAGATTCTGAAACTCATCAACCACACATTGGCCAGCTTGGTCGAAATCCCCGATGAGATGTACGTAAGATCCAGGCGAGTATGGACTGTCGAACCATGACTGACGGACGGTAATTGCTTTGTTCTGCCTTGTCTTCTCATTCTGAACAAGCAACACCTTCTTGTGATCAGTAGACGAAAGGAGAGGTCAAAGGTATTTATTGGGTACCTTTTCGGGTTGCAGTCCTCTACTTGTCTCATACTCTCCTTCAGCAACGGCTACAATCAGATAGCGTTGAATGGTGGAAATCCTTTTGTCATGCTTGTATAATTTAGCACGCTATGTAGATTGGCCGAAATATCTGATACATACAGAAGATTGAGGCTGCGATGCTATCTGCGGCACTCGCGTTGCTTCCGCGCACTCGGCGATGATATCTTCAAAATCAAGGGCACCGCCAAACTCATCATCGGAAGACAGATCAACAACCTCAGACTCGCCATTGCCTGGAAAGCTTCTCGAAGTAGTAGAGCAAGCATCGCCTACGGCGCAAATGCCGCTCGGCTTTCTCGGGATGGGGTCCTTCGAACCTGACTGACACCTCTCTACCGTATGAGCCTGTGGCTGTAAGTCATACAGAGCAACTGCTGTTTCGAAGTCAGCTGCGGAGACGTCATTATCGTCCTCACCAAACTCATCGTAAATGGCCAAAGTAGTCGTCTGCGGTGATTGTGATCGGGCTGCGTTCGAATTCGCTGCTTCATTCGAACGTCTCCTGCCGTCCTTCGGTTCCGAATTGGCTTTCAAGACGCTGAAAGTTGCATCATGGAAATCGAGTGGTTGCGACTTTGTCGCTCCAGGGGGCTCCTTCGACCGGCCATACCCAAGCCCCGATCCACCTGATTGATCATCAAGCAGTTGAGCAGTCTCCAATAGTGTGGCTGAAGAGTCGTCTTCCATGTCCGCGTCCACGGCTTTTAGCATCTCAAGCTCAAGATCATCATCTCCAAAATCCGATGATGAATCTGATTCCATACCCTTCACGTTCTCTAGTCCTGCACTTATCTCTTGGGGTTGCGGCGAGTGTTGCGATGTCGTGGCCTCTTGACTATTTACTGCCTGGCTCGTTGTGAGTGTATGATCATACCCTTCAATCTGCGAAGACCGTAATGCGGCGTCCCGAGCAACATGAGAAAAGCCACCTTTTTCTGGCAGAGGCGATGAGCTGGAAGGGCCGACAATATCCTCACTACCAGCTTTCCCTGACCCGGCAAGTTCATCATGTAGTCTATCCACGAGTAGACTAACTCTCGACCGCTTCGATGTACTATGCCCGATATTTGCACCCTCAGTTGCCGCGAACCCTATACCAGCCTCCTCATGATTACGGCTATGTTCAATTTTTCGCCTTTTCGTGGCTGAAGTGGGCCATTCCGTAGTGCAGCTGACAGACCTTCTTAGACCTCCGCTATCTTTATTCTGTAAATGACTTACAGGCGTCTGTGGCGAAGAGGAATTCAATAGGTGAGCGAAAGGTGGACTGATCTTTGCCTTCGGAGATTGCCTTTCATTAGTGACAGAGTAACGACTCCAGAGATCGTTAGCTGGGTCTGCTTGAGGGGTCTTGAGGCACTTCTGCAGCGTCTGTAGATCCAAGGAAGTTTTGGCCGTAGTGAAATGGTTGGAAGCTTCATTCTGGGATGAAGCTGGAGACGAACTGTGCGCTCTTTTCTTGCCTTTCCGAGATATAGCAGAACTAGTAGGATCCGAATTGCGAGGAGACTGGTCCCATAAGACCCTTTCAACAGGTGTCAGGTTCAGGTGTTGGTGATTCAAATCTTCACCACTAGCAAGAAGCTCTGCCAGGGCAAGCCTTCCCACCGGGGTTTGAGGGCATTCTCGAGCTTCCTTGCCTGCAGACCTTTGCGATAAGGTCTGAGCACGGGGCGCCTGCTGCGTGACAATTACTTTGCCTTCATCGCGTAAGCTGTCAACGTTCTCTTTCCCAGCTTCCGCGTCGTCAATACTAAGGCCGCCATCAAATGATGGTTTACTGCCATCGAATTGGAACGCTCTGAGCTTCGACTTTGACTGTGACGACGCGACGATTGGGGCCATGGTTGCTGCAGGTCTGTTGGGTAGCTCAGGAGCACGGTTGACGTGGAAGGGTTTCTGGGAAGCATGCCATCGTGCGGTCTTGTCTGTTAGTAGCGTTCACAGATTGCAGATGGAAAGTGGGGGGTATACCTTTGTGCTTTGATCGAAGAATGACTTCTGACGGCTTGCCATCGAGGGGCAAATACGCAGGGCAGGGCAGGCACTGGAGGCAGTGCTCTGGACGAGATCAGGAGATGATTGGTAGATTCGAGACCCCACCAAAAGAGTTTGTTTTCATTCGCGTCGAAGTGTCGGCGCGGTTTTACCGCGTATATTGATGCACTATCACGTGATTCTATCGGACTTTCCATGTATCCGAAGCTAGTTCTACTTAAGCTAGTTCATTCTTGGAAGCACCATTACTGAGGTGTGTACCTTACTTCTTCGTTGTATGGGCGCTTTACTTCTTGAAGACCGCTTCCACCTCACCTGTAGGCCAAAAGGTATCTTGTGACGAAATTAGTACGAACGTCGGGACAATCGGCTATCACGAGGGTTGTGGGCAGTTGATTAATGCCCGGACCATTTCTACCATCGTACCCCTTTTGACGGTCACCTCAAGATAGCAAATGGCAGTTCACGAACCGCGCCATGGCTGCTTGGGACTCTGGTAGTCCCAATAGACTTTCGATTGATTTCCCCTTGCTGATACTACGAACTAGTACTCTCAACGGTGTTGGCGATGGTCATTGAGTCTACCATAGAAGCTCTCCTGCTACACGCATATATTATCAGAACTACTTGAGCTATCTTCCATTGCATGCTCTGTTATCAAGGGCTTCTAAATACAGAGAATGGTTTGTGTAGATTTTCTCACTAGATATGACTATCATAAAGGACTACAAAGTGTTATCTCTTCTATTGCCTCCGTGCTGATCGTTAAAAATTCAAACCCAAGATAACCCTGTTCAATCGGTTGTTTTACATACTCAATGCAACTGCTGGAACACCCCTCATTTGTAATATCATTCTGATGAGAGCGTTGCTGTAATTTGGATGTGATATTTTACTCTTCTCGAATGACCGGGGCGCTCTTACTATCTCAAACTACATCACAATGTCAATCTTTTTTGTCAACATGAATGAAAGGGTGAACAGTCAACGTTGTGCGCCTTGGCGGTTAACCTCTCGAGACAAACATTAGTAAGTCTGCTGCGGGTTGTGTTCCCGCACAAAGAGCCTGGCGTTTGTCGCCTGAGATGAAATGTTGCAGCCGCTGATGCGACAATATAAATAAATGCTCTATTATTCCGAGTTTTTTGGCATCCGTCGCGGACTCTGAACCCCATCATCATGACTACTGATCATTTTTTGTCTCCTCTCGAGACCCTCAAGATAGCTCTTACCATATTATCTGTCTTGACCTCTTTTACCTCCGGTCTCTCAATCGGCTCCTTTACCTCAAGTCTCTCGCTCCCCTTGAATTACACTCAGCTGGACAATGTCATGTACCAAAGTCCCGAGTGCGCAGCTTCTCCGGACTGGGCCACCCCGACGGCATTCAATACTCAAGATTGTCTAGCGGCACTTGACCGGTTTTACGACTTCATCTCCGCACAAGGATTCAGAGCATACAATGAGTTCCGAATCGCGAGCACACCTGCCCAAACACAGCTTCCTCAGGTATTCTTGTCTCGACGGTTCCGTTTCAATACATGTAGCCTCGGCGTCGCCATGCTTTGGGACATCAGGATCCCGTTCCCGGGCCGCGGAGGTGATCCCCCACATAGCTACCCACGAAACGACGTCACAACCTGGGGCGACATTTACAGGGGCATGGACAGAGTCGCGAAGAGGTGTGCTCTTAACCCTGGGAAGGATACGGGGGGGTGGATGACAGTTGGCGCTATTGGAGTTTTTGTGGTGGAAGCGGACTCTAGGGTGGATGGGGTTATACGTGATTCTGTGTGATGCAAGATTTTCCTGTCCATCCTAATGCCATCCGTGCCGGGGTTGGTAAATCTCGAGGCTCCCCCTGCCTGCGCGCTCTACCATAAAGAAAGGGTAGAGTCATACTTGTTCTGAACGAATCTATTCCATAGAGAAGCAACTGCTACGCTTCGACGTGGTCAACTTCTCCGCCCGAAAGATATCATGTGAGAAAACCGCATAAAGTGGCATCATAACCAAGTTCGATCTGATGTGTTCTCACCTGCCGAGGGTCGGTTAAAAAAAAGTCATTGGACACCAAATTGAGCGATCCCCCCAAAACACCACCAAAAACAAATACAAATCTATGGAGATATTCATCAATTTTCTAATATTTTGTCTTCTAAAATTGAGTTGAATATCCATTTCGCTCCCAGCACTGTTGCACCCTATCGTGCCAGTTTGGCTTCCCCTTTTTCAACCCCCCTAGCATCTGATTTGCCTTTGGGACTATTCAAAATACACTCATTGACCTCTTTCAAAGTAATCTTCTTCCACTTCTGTTCTATGGCCTTTCGTAGCTGCTTCGGAGTCGTGCATTCATGACGTTTTAACTCGTGACTTCAGTATACGTCGTACGTTTTCTATAGGGTTCAAATCCGGTGAGTTAGGAGGCCAATTTTCAATAAATTCCAGCTTTATTTTTATCTTCCGAAACCGAGCGATATTTTCGTCTAAACGCGTACCGTGTGACAGATGCGTTGAGCCATGTGTATTGAGTACTGCGTGGAACTTCCGTTTCTTTCTGTATATCGAGTGCTGAATAGCCGACTTTTTTAGTTGTTTGACGCGTGCGCGACTAGGTGTGGTCCATTCCGAATGAGCTGAAGGCTTGTTATCTTCCAAATCAGGTGTTCGAGGTCGTTTCATGATGATGTGGTTCAGAATGCTTCAAAAATTGCTATTCTAACAAATTTGGTGGTGTTTGGTGGGGATCGCCTAATTTCGTGTTTTGGTGTCCGACGACTTTTTTTTACCGACCCTCGTGCACTTGTACGCGTGTACGCGTACCTTAGATTGATTAAGAGATGCGCTAGCACGGGACCTTATCGGAATTTCCATGTCTCCGAAGCTAGTTCTACCTAAGCTAGCTCGTTCCTGGAATCTCGAGTTCGAGGGCTTGCTTCTTCCAATATTATTCTTTTCTCCTTCTGCCTCATACCTATTCAGAATACCACAACCACCGCCATGTCGCAAGACAAGCCTCTTCCTTTCATCTACCAATTTGCGGCCGGTGCGGTGGCGGGCGTGAGCGAAGTAAGTGCTTGCTGTACTTCAAAAGCTTGGCTCATATGCTAATGCTCCCATAGATTTTGGTAATGTAGTACACGATGTCTTTGAAAAGATGCTGCACACAATTGGCTGATCGCAGTCTCAGGTATCCATTAGATGTGGTAAAAACCCGAGTGTCAGTCCGAAAATTGTCCCTATGGCTGCGAAACTGCATGCTGAACGAATCTTAGACAACTTCAACAGGGAAAGAGTGCTGGGGAGGATGGTTACAATGGCATGGTTGATTGTTTTCGCAAGATCATCAGAAACGAAGGTTTCTCCAGGCTATACCGAGGGATAAGTGCGCCTATTCTGATGGAAGCTCCTAAAAGGTAAAGTTGGGTGGTCTCCAGCGGTTGGCAAATTCTGACCACTGGATAGAGCTACTAAATTCGCGGCGAATGATGCGTGGGGAAGTTACTACCGCGGTATCTTCGGCATGAACAAGATGAACCAACAGTTATCGATTCTGACTGGAGCATCTGCTGGTGCTACTGAAGCATTTGTGGTGGTCCCTTTCGAGCTCATCAAGATTCGACTGCAGGATCGGGCATCGGCGGGGAAATATACAGGAATGATTGACTGCGTCGTCAAGACAGTGAAAGCTGAGGGACCATTGGCGTTGTACAACGGTCTTGAGAGTACTCTATGGCGACATATCCTGTGGAATGCGGGATATTTTGGATGTATATTTCAGGTACGAGCACTTATGCCTCCGGCTCATGACAAGAGCTCGCAGATGCGGAACGACCTCCTTGCTGGAGCTACGGGAGGAACCTTCGGAACAATCCTGAACACTCCTTTGGATGTAGTGAAGTCTAGAATACAGAACTCGCCAAAGGTAGCAGGATCGATCCCCAAATACAATTGGGCTTTTCCGGCTGTCGGAACGGTCATGAAAGAGGAGGGGTTTTCGGCACTGTACAAGGGCTTCTTGCCCAAGGTTTTGAGATTGGGTCCAGGGGGTGGGATCCTTCTTGTGGTCTTCACCGGTGTTATGGATTTCTTCAGAACTATGAGAGGAGATGTATAGGTCCAATTTCTTGTTTTAGCACACCTTGAATACATGCGGCCTGAACATTCAATTTAGACTTCTTCAAAATGTGCAAGTGGTGTTCTCCCGCCCTGAGGCCAGTTGTCATCTCTGGTCTGTACTATGAGAGGACATTCATTGCAACAATTGTGATACCGAGAGTTGTGTTTGTGGGGGAGGTAGGCCACGGACACATCTCCATTACTATGTAGGTTGGAGCGTCTCCGATTGATGGTTTTGTCGTTTCCTAAGGGCCTATTCAAGGCGTCTTCTTACATCCCTTCCACTCGCTTCGCTACCTACGCCTCGAACAGCGTCTGTAATCAAATCTCTCAATTGCCTTTGTCCCTCTTCTCCTTGGAAATCTTCCCTAGCAGCCAGCTCTTCTATTCGTGCTCTAAACTCAGGGTCCACCTCCGCCTCCGCTGAAAGTTGTTCTTCCATTGTCCCAACATTCACCGTCACATTGGGTGGGAGTGGCGGTAGATGCTGTACATCATTGTGCAGCAGTGCATCCCCTGAAGGTTGTGCTTCATATTCTCCATTTGGCCCACCTTGAGCATGTGAGTTGCTCCGTAGCCGGGACTCTCGCAAGAATTCCGCAATCGTTACAAAATCGCCTTCAGTCTGTATCTTCTCCTCGGCCGTCTGCCCTTCATCATTCCTGACCTGCGAATCTGCTCCTAGTTCATCAATAAGAACTTGCGCAGCTTCAACGGTCTCCACGACAAATAAGGGCGTTTCGCCGTCTTCGTCCCTGATGTTAGGATCTACACCTAGCTCGTTCACCACAGTCCGCAAGAGATCGAGGTGATTGTAAGATGCCGCAGCATGAAGAATTGAGTAGCCGTGCTCGTCTTGTGTAGAGGCTAGAGAGGGATTCGCGCGAAGCAGTGGAAGGAGACTCGGATTGTTGTCGGCAGCAAGTATCAGTGGATTTTGCTGTGACATGGCGGAGAATGGATTTGTTCTCCAGTCGCTGCGGGTGAAATTCAAACCCCACCAAAACCGAGGCGGAATGACGTTCCATTTGGTACTTTTAGAGAATAGGGCTGACCTAAGTACTAGCGCCAACGCTAAGCTACAGCCGTTACCCGTTGCTTGTCAAATTATCAGAACAGGTACCTCAAGGTAGGTATTCACGGTTAAAGTGCAAAGACTATCGAGTAACACGCCGTGGGAATAAATGAGGATGCCTGCATGAGAGGGTCTTTGAGCATAGAGAGTAGCTTCCTGTGCTGATCTTCCGACGTCATGAAATTCTCAGTCATGCAAAGTAGAGAGTAAGGTACTCTGTCGGAAGGAGTCATAGAGCTCTGTCGGAAGGAGTCATAGAGCCTGACTCTCCAACACATGATATCAGATGATTCCTAGATACCTTGAACGGTCTTTCATCACTTTTCGGCTCTGCTCCAAAGTCCCTGAGTTCTTCTCACTTCGTACACCAGCGTACAATTGCTTTCATAGGTATAGTCAATCGAATTTCCATTGTCAAGCAAGAACCATGGCCGCACAACATGATACGCCGTATGTTCCTCAAGACGTACACGAAATCAGTGTGATGGTCAAAGGCCTTGAGTCATGTACCAAGAAGCAGGGAGGCGGAAAGAAAGCTATGAGTAGCAAGAAAACAACTTTTCAAATACCAGGAACGGACGGGCTTTCGGTGGATTCATGGCGGTTCCAGGAATGGGACTACAAGCGGCGAGACTTACCGACTTATGCTCGCGGCCTGTTCACCTACAAGAGGAAGGATGGAACACCCGAGATTGCCATTCGAGGCTATGACAAGTTCTTCAACGTTGGGGAAGTTCACGAGACTAATTGGCAAAATGTTGAAGAAAGAACCAGAGCTCCATATGAACTGAGTGTCAAAGAAAACGGATGTATCATCTTCATTGGGGGCCTGGAAGGTGATAGATTACTTGTGTGTAGCAAGCACTCAACCGGAGCCAGACAGGACACTGATTTGAGTCATGCGATTGCAGGTGAGAAGTGGGTAGATAAACAATTGTCAGCCGTTGGCAGAACCAGAGAGGACTTGGCTAGAGAGCTACGGAAGCGGAACGCTACTGCTGTTGCGGAGCTTTGTGATGATTCATTTGAGGAGCACGTCCTAGCTTATGACCAGAAATCTGCAGGCATGTATCTACATGGGGTGAATCTAAACCTTCCTGAATTTGCTACTTACCCTGGTGAGCTGGTCCATAAGTTTGCAGACGAATGGGGTTTCAAGAAGGCAGAGTATTTGATAAAGGATGATCTGGGGAACGCCAAGACGTTTCTCGCAGGCTGTGCGGAGACTGGGTCCTGGAACGGTCGAGACACGGAGGGCTTCGTAATAAGATGTCAGAGAAAGCAAGGCGGAGACGAAGGCGTATTTCAGGACTGGTTCTTCAAATACAAATTCGAAGAACCATATCTAATGTACCGTCAATGGCGAGAGGCCACCAAAGCTGTCATCGCTGGCAAGGCGCCAAGATTCAAGAAGCACAAACAGATCACTGAGGAGTACCTGCTATATGCTCGTCGTCAACTCGCCAAGGATCCTGAACTCGGAAAGGCTTATAACGCAAACCATGGCATTATCGCAATGCGAGACGGTTTCCTCAAGGAGCGCGGTCTCAAGGGGTCCGACATCATTCGACAGGAGGAGGCCAACGGTGATGGTTTGTCAGAAGGGGTTACTCAGAATGTTGTACTTGTACCTATTGCCAGTATTGGATGTGGAAAGACGACTGTAGCCATTGCCTTGACCAAGCTCTTCGGCTGGGGTCATGTCCAAAACGACAACATTACAGGCAAACAGAACAGACCAAAGCAATTCGCCACTCAGGTGTGCAACTCTTTGGCTGCACATCCCGCCATGATTGCGGACAGAAACAACCACCAAAAACGTGAAAGGGAGCAGATCATCAATGACGTGCAGCAGGTGATTCCAGATGCTAGATTTGTGGCCTTGCATTACGTTCATGATCCCAAGCCTCGGATGCTTCCTATCATCCGCAAAGTAACCCAGGAGAGGGTGTTAGCTCGAGGAGATAACCATCAGACAATCCAAGCTGGTTCGAAATCTTCGACAGAAATCATTGGCATCATGGAAGGGTTTCTCTCCCGTTTCGAGCCTATCAATCCGACCGCCGCACCAGATGATGGTTTCGACGAGGTCATTGACCTAGACGTTGCCGCTTCATCGCGCGAAAATCTTGAGACCGTTGTTAAAGCTCTTCACTCCACGTACCCCAAGCTCTTCGAAGAAGTTCCCAATGCAGATGACCTTGATGCAGCCATCGATGCAGCCCTCAAAGACTACCAGCCAGACATCAAGCACGACCTTAGCTTCAAAAGCAACAAATCTAAACCCAACAATCCAAATGGTCCTACATCTCACGCAAATGGCAGCCAAACTCCCACCTCAGTCAAAGCACCAAAACTCGAATACTTCTGCATTCGCCTCCCCACCGCCTCCCTCGTCTCCACCCTCGACAAAACCTTCGCGCCCTCCTCACCCGACCTCTCAAAATTCTACCGCCAACTGCAAGGCTCCCGCCGCATCCAACCTTCCTTCCACGTCACACTCATGCACCGCGCCTCCATACCTTCAAACCCAACCCTCTGGTCACACCTTTCGTCCCTCCACTCCAACGCCCTCTCCTCCATGCCCCCGAACAAAAACACAAACTCAGTGCTCCCACGTGATCCCGTACTGGGCAAATGCCGGGTAAGGCTAGAACGGGTGGTTTGGGACAACAGGATCATGTGCGTCGTGGTGAGGTTGTTAGATGAGGGATGGGAAAGTGCGAATGCCATGACGCATGTGACGGTGGGGACAGCGGGGCCAGAGATCAAGCCGAAAGAGAGTAATGACTTGCTTGAGAAGTGGTTGGAACAGGGGGCGGGAGGGGAAACAGGCATTATGGAGCTGGAAGTGGTGGGGCATGTGGAGTTGGAGGGGAGCGTGAAGGCTGTGATGCAGGGGCAGGGGAGATGATCCGGTGGGGATGTGGATGCCTGACTGGATGGAGTTTTGGGGAGGTGGCTGAGTGATGGGGCTCGAAGCTATGGTGGTTGAGTGCGGGAAACGCTTGGCCAAGATGTCAACAAAAGGATTACCGGGTGACCTCAAATCGAGTCTTCGCAGTCTTGCTCCCCGTTCATGCGGCATCTTATCACCAGCGCTACCTACCCGGCGATACTGAAGCAAAGGAAGCCTTCTCATCGACATCCAGTAATCGGACAGTTCCTCACTCAATCTGTTGGCTGGTCAATTCAGCTTCCTATCTGCACCGCTTCGGGACTGGAGATGGATGGCGTCTGGAGTATCGGACAGGCCACATATCTCTTTTTGGACAGCCAGGGTGGCAGAGGGTCGTGGTTCAGCTGCTTGCGTATGTTGAGGGACAAAAGCTCTAGACAAGATTTGTATCATATTCTATGATTTTCCGAGTGACGCATTCCCTCCAATATCCCGTACCGCCAAAGAGACCCATGTATTAAATTCCTTCCTATCCCCCTCGACAACAAAATCACCCCCCCCCCCCTCTTTGCCAGCTCAAACAACCCTCCCTTCCCGTTTTCCAACCACCTCCTCCCTTTCAACCACCTCCCACTCTCATAACTCCACAAACACAACTCAATTCTCATCATCGTCCACACATCTCTCAGCGCCCAGCCCCGAAACAATCCCCTGATCCCTTCCGTCCTCAATATCTCTTCGCCCACCGCGCAGCCTCCCCTTCTCCTTTAGGCCTTCTCTTCACCTTTCCAAGGTGTACATTCTTGCGAGCAATGATCATCGACGATACTAAGCACGACGCAGGTCTTGGTGACGTCGAAAGGTGTGATTATGAGTGGAGCGATCGATCTCGCGGCTCGATCAGAGCACAGTCACGATGGCTGTTCCCAGCAGGGAATTGCTTCGTCTACCTCCCATTCCTCCGTGCTTGTATATTCTCTCTCTCGCAGCGCCTCAAACAACGGAAAATGCAAGCGCGTGAACGGCAGATTCTGCGTCGCAAGCGGTGTGCATCACGTTCATAGCTGTCGAGCTTTCTTCTGTACATTAGAAAAGCTTTGTAGATCGCTTGCGCGGCAAAGGAGAAATGGAACTGCTGTAGAGAGGCGACGATTTGAGCGTTTGACTCAAGAACTTCAACGCGGGTGAGGATGAGACAGGAGACGAGTTCGGCGGTGAAGAAGGAGAGGGAGTGGGGGAGGGGGGTTGGGAGGAAGAAGGGTTTTGGTGAGTTCGTAGGTGGTATAGAATGCTTCTTCTACGGTTGATAGTCTTTCAGAGTTGGGTTTGTGGTTTTAGTGGTGAAAGAAGAGATACAAGAGGGAACGATGACGAAGAAGATACTGCGATACCTTGATACAGGCTCGGAAGAGCGAGTCGTGTAGAGACGTTTCTCGTCGATGGTTTAGATGCGGGTTTTAATGGTGTCGTGAGGGGGGGGTTATATTAGGAAGTCGTCTGTGAAGGCTGCGAATGCGTCGGCCTTGAACAAGAGTAAGTGGGAGCAGCAGATCTACGACGAGTATGCCGATGATGGTGTCATTCAATGCCATTGGCTGGACTGAGAGCTTCTACCGAGAAAATCATGTTGAGTGTTTGTCCTGTCGTAGAAGTGGATATAGGATCATCATTCAATCCGGCGCCATGTGATTTGACAGTTGGGTGGGGCATGCTTCACCGGTACAGAAAAGGCACTGGTATGACAGGAAATGTGGTGATGGGTGAATGGTCTTTGCTTTTTCCATTGGTGAGACTGATTTCCCTACCAATAATAGCAACAATCAGCCTACTCTTCGGTGTCACTGTCGTCAAAGAAAAAGCGCTCGTGTTATTGAAGGACAAGTCGCAGAAGTAATTTTGTGTGGCTGGTGGTGAGCTGCGCCTCAGTTTGGCAGAATTCTTGGCAGAAGTGACGCATGCCCGATTTCTTAGCGACTTTCAGGGTTGCAACCACTATTTTCTATTTTGCGCGGTTCTTCGATCTTTATCCTTCTCCTAAGCTCCAACTGTCTGTCACAGGCACATTGTCAGCGCCTTCATAATACTAGAGTACTTTACTGCGCTCTCCTGCTTCCCCGTTCCAGAAGATATCATTCAATTTTGTTCACATCTACTTTGAAAGCAGCGGCTTTAGGTTTCGGATTCACTGGCACATCATCCACTCCCGACAGCTTAAGTACTCGTTCGAATCAACCTACCCAAGATCTGCCCCCTAACTACCCGCCACAAACTTCCATCCACAATCAACCCTTCAGACACCCTGTCGTCGATACAAATCGATAGTGTTGTCGCAAATCCATCCTCACAGTAGTACCTTACCACTCATACACCGATCAAGCTCAGCATACCCCTCCTTTGGACGGCTTAACGCCTAGCGGACCCTGGTGTCAAGGCCCCGCGGTCAGTTCAATCGAGGCGCAAAATCCGCAATTTAGCAACATTCTCCGCAGTTGCAGCGACCATCATCTGTAACCTCCCAATTGGCGATCCTCCACAATGTCGTATTACGACGATGACCAGGATGCGCCTCGCCGGCACAGATCGGGTCGTGACCGTGATTCTCGTCGAAACCGGCCCGTTTATGAAGAGGAAATCATCGAAAAGCGAAGAGGGCCTGCACGCCAGGAAAGCCAACCTCATCGAGAACTGATTCGTCGGCAAGACAGTGATGATGTCGAGGAAGTACAGCGCGACTTTCCTCCAGGTGAAGGTTTTCACGGACGCCGCGGCGCTCAATATCCTCCGAGACGTGCTCGCTCAGATGGTCGTAGGGATCGCGATCATGACGCCCACGGGGGTGGGCGGAGAAGCAGGGGTTACGATGATAGAAGAGGTAGGACTTACTTACCGGATATCATAGGCTCTAACTGACACCATATAGGCAATCGACGTAGAGATTACTCATCTTCATCAAGCTCAGCAAGTCCGCCGCCGAGAAGAGAGCGGCGTAAGTCGCTGGGGGAACAGGCACTTGCTGCGCTCGGCCTCGGAGGTGCTGCCGGCGCTTTGGCGGGAAATCGAAGCAAATCTCAAGATCGGTCCCGGGATTATCGTGGCGGTGATCGTCGCGGCAGGCGCTATGATTCTTCAAGCTCCCGCTCTCGTTCGCGTACCCGTGGCGGTGGCGTTGGCGGTATGGACCGAGACAAAATCATGCAAGCGGCAAAGGCAGCTGTTCTCGCCGGTGCTGCCGAGGCATTCAGAAGTCGCAAGGAACCAGGTGGATGGGGTGGTGATAAAGGAAAGCGAGTGCTGACTGCTGCCATTGGTGCCGGAGGTATTGATGGCCTGGTTTCAGGGAAAGATCCCGAGAAGAAGAGTGGCCGACACACCGCTGAGGCTGTTATCGGAGGTTTGATAGGTAATAGAATGCTCAATGGGGCTCGAGACAAGTCAGGATCCCGCTCTCGCTCTCGTTCCCGTGCTCGCTCCAGAGGTGGAGGAGGAGGCAAGGGTGTTGGTCTGGAAGGCCTTGCGGCAGGCGGACTGGCAGCTGCTGCGGGAAAAGCGTTTCTGGATTACCGAAACCGATCCAAGTCTCGAGGCCGCAGATCTGATGACAGCTCTGATGACAGCCGCGGCCCACCCCGGAACAAAAAGCGAAGCAAGAGCGTTAGCGATTATGTGTCGCAAGCTAAAGCGGCCATTGGGTTCAAAGATGACAAAGGCGGTCGTGATGACCGCAGAAGCCGCGGCTACGATAGTGGATACGACGATCGGTATTCTCAAGGGGGTCCAGGGCGACTTCGTGGTGGAGGTGGCGAGGGTGGTGATGGGGTCGAGAGCCACGATGATGGCAGCGGCTCCGATACGAGTGATATTTCCTCGTCTGAAGAGGAACGCAGAACTAAGAAGATGCGCGGCAAGGAATGGGTAACGGCTGGCCTCGCTTCTGTGGCAACTATTCATGCCGGACACAGCGTATACCAATCCATCGAGAACCGTAAAAAGCGCCGCAAGGAAGTAGCCGAGGGGAAGATGAGCCCTGAGGAAGCGCGCAAGAAGAAGAACAAGGCCCGGCTACAGGATGCTGCTAGCGTGGGTATTGCGGCGTTGGGTATCAAGGGCGCTGTCAGCGAATGGAAAGAAATGAAGGAAAAACGAGATGAGGTTCGAGAGTTTAGACACAAGTGCGAAGAGAGACACCAGAAAAAGCTTCAGAGGAGTCAAGATAGTAGTGCTTATGGCGGCAGCAATGACGGTTATCGAGCTTCAGAACCCAATCTCTACCGAGGGAACTACTACCCAGACACAGGGCCCGTCTATCAGGACGGTAACCCGTATCATACTGGGGGACTGCCCCCGCCACCTATGGCGCCACCGCATGCTAGGTATTAGACCTGTGGCAGGTTGGATGATCGACGGGGAGTTTAGCTTGACGGGGTGACGACTAATGCTGATATGAGCTGGGGAATACTGGGAGAATTGGAATGGGCCTAACGACCATGGCTAAGCTTGAATGGAAATGGGCCGTGGAGGTTTGCACGGTTGTATCTGGACCCGAAACTGCAATGGAACCAGGGGTCAAGCGTTCGATCTCTTAGGACATTGTTATGGCTTCTTGCTTGTCTGAGCATCTAGATTAGGGGCGACCTAGCACACAAACACGAAGTAACGACTTGAGCAACTAGGGGTCTTTTCTGAGAGCCATGAATTGATCTTGATGTGTGGTATAATTTGCTTTCTTAATGTTCGGCTGGGTACTTTACCTAGCCACCCGGTTTGAAGACGCTGGATGCAGGCTACCGGCAGATACATGGTCCATGTGACGCCAATTTTAAGCACGTATGTGCTGCGCTCATTCAAAACAGTCCAAACAATCTTCCGCCCTTTGACGCAGGCGTTAGAATCGAATGTTTAGAATCCGTGTCAAGAACCTCTTCGATACTCGATATGTGATTTCTTAAGGTACCTACCTTACCGTACCTTACCTTATCTATGAGCATCTCAATGCAGTCTAGTTTGATTCCTTAGCCCAGCGACGTCATGCCTTGAAGATGCGTTGCCAACATCTTGTGTGAAGTTGTGCTTCGCTCAATATCAATTCAACTTGCATCCTTCAGCATGTCAGACGGCCTCAAAACCTCCTTTCTAGGCGCTCTGCAAGCTTCTCTGTCCGTTCTTTTGACCATAGGTTATGGCGTTATTGCAGCACAATTCGATCTTTTGAAAGGACCTGCCACCAAACAGATAAGCACAGTATGCGTGCGCATGTTCCTGCCTGCGCTGTTGATCACAAATGTCGGCTCTCAGCTGCATGCAGATACCGGGATACGATATGTCCCAATTCTCAGTAGATCTCCCCAACGTCCTTGTTCAACGTGGTGCTAATTGAGGCCTTACAGTTTGGTCCTTGGCCTACACTCTTCTCTCTATGTTGCTAGGCTTCGTAACGACTCGCATCTTCAAATTTCCCTCCTGGGTCACTCCTGCTCTTTGCTTCAACAACACCACAGCCCTTCCTCTTCTCCTCATCCAATCCCTTGAGTCTACCGGTATCCTGGACAAATTACTCATGTCAGACACTGACACAAGCTCTGCTGCGCTTGCACGCGCAAATTCTTACTTTCTAGTCAATGCTATTGTGGGCAATTCATTGACGTTTGCTCTTGGACCCAAACTCCTCGACGCCGAAGAATCACCTGAGGAGGAGGAAGGAGAGAACAAAAACAAAGCAGACGACAATGAACGAAGTGGAAATGGTCCGCAAGACGCCGAACAGGGCAACCAACCCAACGGTCACGCCGAGAATCATCCTGACGGCGAAGATCCTACCGAACAGACGTCCCTCCTCCCCGACCCCGTTGTTCGTGGTGGCGAAGAAGCCGGCCGCACTAGCTTCCGTCAAGGGAAAAAGGGCTGGGATAAACTCCCTAAGTGGGCTCAATCATTCCTGGATTTCCTGTACGCGTTCCTCAACGCACCCTTGATTGGAGCAATTATCGGAGTTACAATTGGACTTGTGCCACCGCTACACAAGGCCTTCTTCAGCGAGCCACAAGAAGGAGGGATCTTCACTGCATGGTTGACGAGTAGTACCAAGAGCATTGGGCAACTATTTGCAGCGTTGCAGGTCGTAGTTGTGGGCGTGAAGCTAAGTAGTAGTCTGAGAAAAATGAAGAAGGGGGAAGATAGTGGAAAGGTGCCTTGGGTGCCAGCTACGTTCATTCTATTTACTCGATTCATCATCTGGCCTGTGTGAGTATCCCACCTCTATCTATGAAGCCGCGTATATTCATCTCTATTCTCCTTGTCCAGCGTCAGCGCATTGCTAATCATCTTACAGTATCTCGATAGCCGTCATCTATGGAATATCCGCTCGTACCAACTGGCTTACTGACGATCCTATTCTTTGGTTCACCATGATGCTCATGCCTACCGGACCACCAGCAATGAAACTCACCTCCCTAGCTGATGTCAATGGCAGTAACGAGCAAGAAAAGATGTCTATAGCTAAATTTTTGACTGTGAGCCTCTGTCCTTTCTAGAACTTCAATTAAGCTCCAATTTAATATGTTGAGGAATACTAATAGCTAAATTCCGGTAGATCTCGTACGCCATTAGTCCGTTGATTTGTTTCGCGGTAGTCGGGAGCCTGAAAGCTGTTCAAGTGGTCATAGGCAGCTCATAGGCTTCGTCGAGAACACTGATGGTTTTGATTCGGGCTGACTCATACCCGTTCGATCTCAATGAGGGAAGGAGACAAAAATGGAATGGGATACCATCAATTAGACACTAACCACTAACCGCATCGGTACTGCAATCCGAGCCGAGTAAGTAAATTCCAAGTACAACTCAACGACGGCCATTCAAGCTGACACTCTCAAAGCTATTCATAGCAAGAGCTGTACCACACACCCGGAAAGTGTATCATACAGCAGTAGCTTCATCAAACACCTCCGAACATCCTGTAAACCTGCCTTCTCGTTCTTAAGTCCTCATGTCAGGGCCATGGAATTTCCACCTTCCCGAACCCCTTTGGGCGACTGACTTCCTTCATCTCTAAGCCACCACTCCCTCCCCCCTGGCCACCTTTCGCTGACCTTCCCAACCTCCAACACTTCCTTCCCCCTCCCTTACCATATTCCCATAACCTTGGAATTACCCGACGATCCGACCGAACAAAATCCCATCCGAACCACTACAGCAAATATGTCTAGACACCCACCCCTACAAACGCTCGACTGTAAACGGGAAAGAAATGGAAATGTTTTCCAACCACCCCCCCCCCCCCCCCCTTCTTTAATCCCTCATCGCTCATTCCGCACCAAGCACCCCGGATTCACACACACACTCTCCAACCCACTCTTCTACTGTGTACACCAATCTCACAAACCACCAAACAAAACCCCCATTAGTTGTAAAGAGAATTAAATCATAGGTAGCCTATCTCAACCCTATTTGTACCAAGGGTTATCTCGCTATAAAGTCCAGAACCAAGCATCTAGCCGATCTGGGGCAAAAGTGTCGAAGAAGAATGAAGCCGCCGCCATCTAAAAAAAAATCCTGCGAAGAAATAAAAGCACACACCCCTCACCATTCAATATCTTGAAGAGCTCGCTCAACCTGCTACATCCATACCCGTCCAGCCTCCCTCTACCCCTATCCTTCGTCCAACCCCGCCCCGCCCCTTTCCCCCACCTCTAGAGACCTCACCGTAACAACCTCTCGATATCCCCAACCCGACTCTCCCTCCCCTTCGCCCTCTTCCCCGCCCCCTCCCTCATCGCCGTCATCATCAGCTTCCTCTTCTCCGCCTGGATCTCCAACACCCTCTCCTCAATGCTCTCCTCCACCACCAGCCTCCACACCGTCGTCTCCTTCGTCTGTCCTAGCCTATGCACGCGATCAACCGCCTGGTCCTCAATCGCCGGCGCCCACCAGCTGTCCGCCAAGATGACCACGTTGGCGGCGACGAGGTTCAGGCCGACGGAGCACACCGCGAGGGACGCAAGCATGATTGTGCATTCGGGGTCGGTTTCGAGGGCTGTCATGGCGGCGTCGCGCTGGGCTGCGCGCATGGTGCCGTCAATGCGGGTGTGGTTGTACCCATGGAGGGAAAGCTGGGTGGCGATGATGTCGAGGAACGAGGTCCACTGGCTGAAAATAACGACTTTAGTGCCTGGTTTGCGGTGCGAAGCTTCAAGGATGCCGAGCAGGGCTTCAATCTTGGAGCTGCTGGTATTGTCACCGTCGGTCTCGATCGCCAAATTGGCGCTTTCACCCAGCTCGGCAGATGGTTGGACGAGGTTTACCATTTCCAAGGGTTCGGCACGGCACATGGGGCAGCGGTGCTGGCTTTCAATGACGCGCTCGATGCAGGAGTGGCCAAAGACGTGGGCGCAGGCTGTGATGACCGGGTCGTGGAGGGTTTCGAGACAGATAGGGCAGTCTTCACGGGATTCAATGCTGAGTTGGAGCATGTCTTGGAGAGCCTTTCGATTCTCTGGGGTGAGGTCGACGACTTTTTGTTCTTCGAGGGCAGCAAAAAAGGAGGTTACGCGCTCTCCACAGAGTTTCCAGTGATTGCATACCTGTCTCAGTCGAAGGAGAACCTCCAAGAGATGGCGATATGCACTGGGTCCTTTGCCTTTCTTGTGAACCTGGAGGAGTCCTTGTGCTTCCGCTCTACGCAGTATTAGCGATGTCACTAATGGTACGAGTGGTGGTCTTACTTTAAAGCTTCGTACTTTTCCTTCTCGGGAGGCAGAAAGTCAACTCGGTGTACATATTCCGACAATTCGGGCAACCGCAAATTGACAAACTTCATCTCTTTCTTACGTCGTAGGCAGATCGTGCCCATAAGAGCCTGCAATAGCAGGCTTGCGGGTTCGTATCCGGCTTTCAACGGTCGAATAAGCACACTATTGAAGATATCATATTGCTCCATTCCACCGGACAGTCGAAGGAACTTCACGAGTGAGAAGAGATCCTTCAGTGTATTGATTATAGGCGTACCCGTCAGAACCCATCGAGACCGTGCCAATAACCCTGAGGCCGCTAATGCTGCTTTCGTCTGAGGATTCCTGATAATGTGGCCTTCGTCTAGGATGACCCGACGCCAATGAAGGGAGAAAAGCCCTTGGGCACGCGGGATTGGTGGAGGTGTCTTCTGTCCTCGTGGTAGATATTCAGATGCAAGCGTTGCATATGTCGTGATAACGACGTCGTAGGAGCCGAAGTCCTCGGCCTTCATTGGCTTCTTGCCCGTGCCATGATATAGCATCACACGCAAAGGAGAGTCAGGCCTCACGTGGTTGGCAATTTGTCCTGTCCAGTTGCTCATAACTCCGAGGGGGGCTACGATCAGGGTTGTATGGGACAATGAGCTAGCTGAATGTGGATCTGCAACCATCAAAGCAATCATTTCAAGTGTCTTCCCGAGCCCCATGTCGTCTGCAAGGATGCCACCACTGGCCAATTCGGGTTCTGTGCCCTTGAGGGGAAAATTAGTAGCGATGTTTGTGAATAGCCTTGAATCCCGCTGCGAGCGCTTCCACAACTGTACAACATCTGCAGAACCTGCGGGCGGAAGCTTAGGAGTCTCCTTCTCCATTAGCCAAGCAAGTGCTTGACGTTGGTAGGGTAGAAGCTTAGTTGCAAGTCGTTCAGGAAAATCTACCATGGGCATCTGAGCTAAGACGTCTTCTCCAGTGCCGAACTTCTCCACTACCTCGCCCATCTCCCTTGGATTGAATCTTTGACTGCCTTGAATGATTTCTTCGAGAGTCCGATTTGGCGTGCTGTCGCCTTGAGATGAACTACCTATAAATCCGGTTTGGCTACTTCGTAGATCCGTCAATTGGCTTCTGCTGGGTTGGCTGCTCCCCGAAATGTATCCTCCTTTCTTTGCAGCTTTCAGCCTCTTCTCCTCCTCTACCTTTCGTTTCTTGTCTTCTTTCGCCTTTCTGACAATCGCATCCAACGGTAGCTTATCAACTTGCATTCGGTTTATCAGTACCGCGCGCTCAGTAGGGTTGCTTGTACCATATAACTTCAGAGCTATCGGACAATCAAACGTTCCTTTCTCTCCCGAAAGAGTTCCTTCCACGAGAAGTGATCCACCATCCATGTATTGCGCCAGCTTCGATGCCATCTGTCTTGGGATATGACCGATTTGAGCTCTTTGGACATTATTGACACGGATGGCATTGGAGTCATAGGGATTCGAAGCTTCCCTTCGAACTGACACGTATTCTCCCTCGCTAGCATGTCCGTTGTAGTACTGTATTCCTACAACCTTGGTATTGACGGTACCATAGAGCTCGTAGCTTTCGGTGGCGTTGATATCGCCATCCTGAGATAGAACAAAAGTATCACCCGCGTCTTCTTCTTCGGCCTCTTCGGTCCAGGTGTCGCGTTGACTTTGAGTTATTCCATCTGTGGGTAGAGATCTGGCGACTTTCCGAGGCTGATAGTTTGATGTTGCATCGTCGCTTCCGGTCAAATCGATGGTGTCAATCTTGCGTTTTCCATTTACCATTGGAGCCATTGAATGGATCAGGTCGGTCCTTCTGTCTATTCACTTTTCAGCGGGGGTAACAGTCTGGAGCTTGGCTCTGTAGATTTACATTTTCCAAAGTGTGCAAGGGAAGGAGAACGCGCTGTGATGACGGATGACATAACATTGCAGCACCCTAATTCGCGATATCATGTGACTGAGTTTCGCCCGTGTCAACGTAGTGCTCCAGCCCTAAATCTGATTGGTCGGCATAATCCACATGCCATCATGCCATTTCCCTGCTTCAAGTCTAGCACTTGGCTTAAAGAACTCTTCTGTAGTCGAAATCACTATTGCAATTAATCACGAAGGAGGGATAGGCGTTCTATCTGATCTTTCAGGACTGAAAACAGGAGTCTGCAATAGTGGACGAGAAACCATATTTCAGTAAAGTCTCAGTCCTATAATTCCTGCCGTAAAAGAGCATTGATCATTCTAACAACACCTTTCCCATATCTCTTGATCTTCATTAGTTATGGATTCCCCTTCTTTGAGGATTCGCAACATCACCTCTAGGCCGGTTGAATTGAAGCGGTTTGAGCATTATGGAACACTAGGAAGTAAGAGTAGCGGAGGCTTTGCCCACAACTTCACATCGCTTTTACATAGCCCATCGACGCCCTCAGGACCTCAAATTGCAGAGAACGCTCAAGATTTCAGTCATCAAGATGTCTCAGTGCCAATTGAGCCTTTCAAATCAATCCAGACTGATGTCAAACCAGCCATTATACCGGCTCAGACACTCCGTCTAACGTTCGAGACAGACGGGGAAAAACACCGTCTTGACACACTACCTCCAGCTCCCGGATCAGTGGTTTTGACCCCATTGAACCAGAATCCTCGGTTCCAGTATACCGCAATTCACCTACCTCAACACTCTCATCTCACGCTCTTCTCTTCTGCCCATCTTCCCTCATGGATGACTAGCTTGAAAGATGAGACGCCCTTGTCTGCGCTCTCCATTCCAGGCACTCACAACTCACCAGCGTGTCATCGCGCGCTTCCTTCCGTGCGATGCCAGGCTACGTCTCCTCCCGAACAGCTTGAGAACGGCGTTCGATTCTTCGACATTCGAGTTCAACCTGAGGCTCCCCAAGATCCAAGTAAAGATGGGTTGGTCCTCGTCCACAGTGTGTTCCCAATCTCTCTGACCGGCAACAAATATTTCCGTGACCTCGTGAATGAAATTTTTGCTTTCCTGGACCGACATCCTAGTGAGACAGTAGTCATGTCAGTGAAGCGTGAGGGAACTGGAAACGCGACCGATGCCCAGCTCAGCCGTATCTTAAGGGATCATTATGCTGGTGATGTCAACCATTGGTTCACCGCTCCACGTATCCCTACTCTTGGCGAAGCAAGGAAGAAGATTGTCTTATTACGTCGTTTTGGACTTGAAGAAGGGTTGAAGCAGGAGTGGGGAGGTGCTGGATGGTGTGTTGAAGCAGATCCATGGGCAGATAATACCCCTAATTCCACATGCCCCAGCGGAGATATCTGCGTTCAAGATTTCTACGAGGTGCTAGAGACCGAGAATATCGAGAAGAAGATTAAATACTGCCAGGATCACCTTGAGCGCGCCGCGAAATGCGTATGTACTTTACCAGGTCCCGATATACCAAGCAACGATACTCCTAAATCGCCATTCTTCATCAATTTTCTTACAGCCAGCAACTTTTGGAAAGTCGGCTGTTGGCCTGAGAAAATTGCCGCAAAAATTAATCCTGCAATTGTGGACTTTCTTTGTAGAGAGCATAATGAACCCGGAGCTATCGAAAGGGTAGAAGGAGCTGATGGCAGCAACAAACCCGGAGATGGTAGTACCGGTATCGTTGTCTGCGACTGGGTTGGTCACAAAGGAAACTGGGACCTTGTCAAATGTATTGTTGGGATGAACGCATACCTGGAACGGAGAGAGAATGCTGGGTGACTTACCCTTGGAGCAGAGCACTGCTAGGAAGGTACGCTATTAAGAATTCAATCATAGAGTCGCAACTTCCGCAAACATCAGGGGCTGCACAATCTCTAAACGCATCACCAACATTGTCTGTCTCTCACATTGCTCGCATCAAACTACACGCATAGTCAGAATCTCTCATTTGTATCACTTATTTGTCTTTCATTCTTGAGGGAACGATTTAGTGCATTCTATTGATCAATTCAGTAGCCACTCGTTCACCACACATTCTCTACGATTCGGAATCGATCATAATAACCAGCTTTCTGTATTCCATCCACTACCATATCAATAAAGTCATCCGAAGCGCCTAAACTGCATTGCTCCATTATGACTTCAATAGACCCACATACGCTACCTACGGCTGCCAAGGGCGAACGCTCTTCAATGGCAGACGATAGCCCCCGGCGACCCCTAGAGCAATGCCGCGGTGATGACTTGGACATGGGTAGTTCGGATACCAGTGAGAAGAGGAAGAGAAGTCGTAAGCTCAAGCAGGCGAGGCGAGGCAAGAGGCCCGAACGAGAGGCTGACGGTACAAACACTGCTGAACCCAGTAGCGACGAAGACTGGGAGCATCACGAGTCGCCAACAGATGGAGGCGTTGTAGTCGCTAAGGTGATTAGCCAGGATTCAAAGCCGTTTTCTTATACCGGAGAACTTCTCCCGCAATACGATGCTGAGTGCTTGCTCGGGGCTCATCATACAGAGCCTGCTGAGAGCGGAAGTGCAACCGTGATGCCACCAGTATTGACCACGAGAGGCTCCCACTATGTGAATCTACCTCACCCTAAGCTCGAACCGCTTGAGAAGAGCCAAGTTTATGATATTCAATCTCATAGTTCTGATGTAGGGGATGACTTTGAAGCCCAGAAGCGCCGGCCAGAAGGTTCCTCTTGGGTGCCAGCCAACCACATTGTTGGAGAACCCAAGGTTGATGAACGGTCTACCAAGCCAGATAACTCTGAAGGCGAACGGCTGGTAGAGCCTCATTCATTGCCGGATGCGCCTGGCAACAACGATGGCTTACAAGCAGTACATGGCGAGGCTGTAGAACGCCCAATTATTGAAACAGCAGGTTCCCCTACTCGTCGAGCTATCAGACCTTGTACTCTTGGGTCTGAAGTCGAGACCGCTGGGCCCTCTCAACACTCATTAGAAGACTTTACCCAGCGAGGGTCACGGGCATCAGAACAACCGATCGCCGAACAATCCCAAGAACCCACGGGAATCTCCCGTCAACATGCCGTGCATGAGTCTGATAATCAAGCCGCAGGACCCACTGGGGAATCTTCTGACGTCTTTTTCCAGAACTGGTTGCATCACCCAAACAATCGGGCTGATGACCTTCTAAGGCGAACCTCGGACGTCACAATACAACGAACCCTAGGCTCTTGTGGCCAACAGGCCGTGGAACCAGCCCCGCACTCCTCAAAGGTACCCAGTGAATCTGGGCTGGGAGAGTCACCTCTTACCGCTGTGGAATCGTCTCGGCAGTCCTTAGACGCATCAATATCGCGACTTTCGGAACCTTCATTTAGTTCTTCTACAGTGCAACGTCTTAAGGTTGCCATATGGATAACGCGGGTAGGTCCGGTACGTCGGTTTATCTGTGAATTACACGAGGGTTATAGTGCCCGAGAAAATTATGGGGTTGGACCGAATGTTCATTGGCGGCCGAGGACAACTGAGGGGCCACTATTCGACTGGGCGTGGTCTCCAACCCATCCGCCAGGAGCTCGTCGTTGGTCGATAGGTCAGAAGAGTGATGGTTATGTGGTTGGGGTGCATATAGGAGTGCATGAATTGGGCCATCTGTCTCGAGGTATCTATGATCGAAGGACCAAGCGAGACGAGATGCGCCTGGTCGTCGAAGCGAACCAGGACCGCGATATAAGCCAAAAGGGTACTGAAAGTTTTGACGGATGTGATGATCCTAGCAGCCAGGATGCTAGAAAGAGAAGATGGCGTTTCAGAAAGATTGTGAGATGCTGTCTGAAGAACATCTGGATGGCCCTATGCCAATGTTGCTTTCCATCAGCGGCTCCTGAAAATGATCTAATCGCTCTAAATCAAGTGGATCGTCCGAATCGTCCGAATCGTCAGAGCACTGCCGCCAACACCGATACATCCCTTACAGCTCGGGACGAAAAATCAGAGGGCTCGGGTAGCAATAGAACATTGTTGGGCTCATCACCAAGACAGGTTAGCAGATCCTAGAAAGCCTCCGCGTCTACCTTTATCGTTTGTAAAATCACTTGTTTGTTGGGCATTTCCATAAATTTATACTATTGAGCGGACACCCTCTTGCAGCCAGTTTTCCATTTACAGTATACCATTCTAGCTTCTTAGCTGTCTAGTCATTCACCCTCATATCATTCGTCTTTTGACAGGCTGTGTCGCTACTCGGTGTCCATTGAACTAACCATCTACAGGCTGATTGCGTGTGGCGAATCGCGACAGACGAGTGGTTGCAAGGAAGGCGCCAATTCATAGTGCCCAAAAGTCTACCGCGATTTCGAGCGTACTCAGTTTGACCGCCGTTGGGGCGTGAGGATTGAACAAAGCTAGGAGTCAATGCTAGAGTCCAATATCCACAAGTCGTGAGGGTTATTCGCTGCGGAATATGCGTATTGAGTGGAATGTTGGACTGGCTACCTTTTGACTGAGGTACTTTGTTGTTGTTTGGCGTCAATGGCACGTGACTGGTTTCTTATGTCAGGGCGGTGAATAAAAAGGAAGCCATGATTAAGTTTCTGCCGCGATTTGCCACCTCTCGCGGTGGCATAGAGAAAGTAATATTCAAAGGGTATTGCTTGTACAGAACCATTCAATCGAGAAAATAGATTACGGTTGCAAAACACTTTCTTGTCCATCCTTCAATAACTTCTCGGTGTTTCATGCTGCATGTAAATTAGATTGCGCTTGAGATTCACCACCAGCGCCATGAGTGCGATACTGTCGGCTGACGATTTGAATGATTTTATCTCACCTGGCGTAGCTTGTGTGAAGCCTGTAGAGACATTACCGCTGCAGAAGCCTCAGGACAGCAAAGTACGCGAACCCAGTGCCTCATACGGGGTGATACTAATCCCAACAATTTAGGATCCATATGAAGTTACGACAGAAGACAACGCAAACCACCCGCCTGCTTCGATCTCCTTGACAGACTGTCTGGCCTGCTCAGGATGTGTCACTTCTGCGGAAGCAGTCTTAGTGTCACTTCAGTCGCACTCCGAAGTCCTAAACGCTCTCGACTCCCAGCCTGCGATCGAACCCTCGCAGCTTTGGCGCCAAGGTGATAACAGCAACGATGAGGGCTTTGTGGAAGGAGATACAACAGAAGCAAGAGAAGGCAGAGTTTTCGTAGCCAGCGTCAGTCCACAGGTTCGGGCGAGCCTGGCAGCTACTTATGGCGTCTCTGAGGTCGAAGCCGGTTGGATGATTGATCAATTACTGGGTGGCCCATCAGGACTAGCAGCAGGAGGCAAACGTGGGAGCCGTTTCGCATGGATTGTGGATACGAATGCCATGAGAGAGGCTTGCTTGGTCTTGGGAGCAGATGAAGTGATGAACTCATTACAAGCTTCCGACTCCATTATCCCACCTAGCGAAGAATGCGCCTCGACCACCACTCCCAAAAAACCAATACTCACATCCGCCTGCCCCGGCTGGATCTGCTACGCCGAAAAGACCCATCCACATATCCTCCCGCACCTCTCTCGCCTCAAGTCCCCACAAGCCCTAACCGGCACTCTCCTCAAAACCGTCATCAGTCAGCGTCTCAAAATCCGCCCTGACAAAATCTGGCACGTCTCCATCATGCCCTGCTTCGACAAGAAACTAGAAGCCTCCCGCGAGGAGTTGACAGACATCTACTGGCGTTCTCCGACCCTAGATCCCACAACTCCAGTCCGCGACGTCGACTGTGTGATCACAGCCCGCGAACTCCTCATGCTGGCCGACACTCGCGGCATCAGTTTCCCAAATCTCCCTCGACGGCCTCTCTCCACCCCTTCTATCATTCCATTCCCCGACCTCACCATCACCGCGTTCCTCTTTCCAACAAATCACAACAGACCGCGCCCACGCGCCCAACCCCCTCCAGCCGGCACCTCAGGCGGCTACCTTCACCACATCCTACAATCCCAAGTCGCCCTCCATCCGGGCAGCACCCTCCACACCACTCGCGGGCGGAACGTCGACGTCGTCGAATATACCCTTACCTCCCCCGCAGAAACAAAAGACCTCTTCAAAGCAGCCCGCTACTACGGCTTCCGCAACATCCAAAACCTCGTCCGCAAACTCAAACCCGCCAAAAAGAGTAGAATCCCCGGCGCTCGACCGGGGATGATGGGGAAACCCGCAGGAGGAGGAGGTGGGGCAATGGACTATGCGTACGTGGAAGTCATGGCCTGTCCCGGCGGTTGCACCAATGGTGGTGGGCAGGTGAAGGTCGATGATCTGGGTGCGGGTCAGCAGAGCCAGAAGGAGTTTTTGGCTAGGGTGGATGAGGCGTATTTTAGTATGGCGGAGGACGATGAGGCCCCCAACAACCACTCAGACCACCAAGTAGAACAAGACGAAGAAAACGGAGATATGCGCATGCATGATCCTGAAGCGCGTGATGCAGAAAAGGAAGACGGCCGGACGGAGAGAGTGAGAGAGATGCTAAAGTATTGGGCGGCGTCTACGGGAATACCGCTGCAGAAACTGGCATATACGAGTTATCGGAAGGTCGAGAGCGATGTTGGGAAGGAGAATGGTGGCGGGGCGGCGGACAGGGTGGTTGAGTTGGCAGGGAGGATTGGCGGGGGTTGGTGAGGTGGATGCTTGTGCTGGCGATCAATGAGCTTGATTGGGTTGGGGATTACTAGGGTAGATTCGGGGGCGGTTGAGATGGTTAATTGAAGCAATTGTTGGCAAAATCAACGGACTTTTTGATTACCAGTATATGAGCTACCTGATTGAACGACCAAGCGCCGGATCAACGCGAGATACCGTTCCGAGCGTCCCATGGTCAAAGCGTCTCATCTTTAAGACATCATCCTCGACGCGTTAGAAGAAAGGAGAACGTCGGCACGGTCATTACGTTTTGAGCCCCCAAAGCCCTCCATTCCAGCGCCGCAGTTCCGTTTCCTTTAATTAAACCCGTTACCAAACGACTCAAGCCTCGACATTGGAAACCATAAAAACTCCAACCTCCAAGTCTCAACATCAGAGGATGTAAACGCGGGAAGGCAGTAGCCCCTTCAGAGATGGGTATCCTGGACAAGCCCCATCAGAATCACTGCACGATCTGAAGAACATTGCTCGAGACGCCGAGTCTGGCCCCTGGGAATGGGATCGAGGGGATTGTGACCTTGTTGCCGGATCTAAGACTGTGAATAATTGCCTGAATGACCCAGAGAATCTCGATGGCAGAGTTGGTATTGGCAAGGAGGGTAGTGTTGAAAGTATCGGGGTTGGGGCGAATAAGGGATGTTGTTGGAAGGGGTTCCGAGGGGAGGGCGGCGTGGCCGCTCGTGGGGAGCGGTAATCCGGAGACGGTGAGAATCCATGGGGACGGATGGTACGGGACCATCCGCACGTTGGGTCAGCAGGGGAGCGTGATAATGTTGCTTAGCGTGTCGATTGAAAAGGTAGTTGTTGGGCACCTGGGATCCCAGGAGTTACTGGCAGTCCGCGGGGTATGAGGCCGGCAGAAGTGGCAGAGCTTAGGATGGAAAGCAACGAAGACACGATTCCAGTCGGAAGAGCGATGAGAACTGGACATAGCACCACTCCTGGTATCCCAGGCAATGTCATGGGGTTAGCGGAGGACATGGAAAGCGAGGGCCATGATATTGACGGTGACAGTGATAGAAGTGTTTGTAGGCATTTCGGCGGCTACAGGTATCTATGCGAGATGAATAGAGTGTGGTATAGTAGGCAGCGCTGAAGTTAAAGAGCGTGTCGTAGAGGTTCGTCGGGTGAAGACTACCCGAAGAAAGCCTCTTAGATGCGGTGTTTGGCATTTGCTTGAAACCTGCCCGAGCACGACATTCCATATATGAAGAGACAGCTTAGCCACGGACCGCAACCGAGCGAAGACCGGGGCCTATATCTTGATGATGAATTTGCTGCCGTGGCTATGCCTTAGCTGTAATTATATGGATTTATTGGCAAATGCCGTGGGCTTATTCAGGCTTTCCGCCAATAAGCTAAGTTAGACGTGTCATACTTCCATTGGGGTCTGGCCTATTGGTCTGAAGTGTCCTGTGACTCTGATCTTTGGCAGATGGGGAGAGAAACAATGAGTCACAGAGTCGTAAATAGCTCAAGATATCTTAAGTTGCTCGACCACCTCTAGGAGCAAACCCAAAGCCTCCTCTTCCGCTTGTTTCAGGACCCCTCGGGTTTCTGATGGGTTGCTGTTCACTAGGCGTAGAGCGGCCCGATCCTGTCGGTGTTTCTTTCTTTTGAACGTAGACGGAGTCTGGTTTCGCAGTGAAGTTAGGATCGTAGAGTAGCCGATTCTTATTGCCAGCTGATGAAGATGGTCCGCTGTCCTTGCTACTCTTGTTCCTGGGCGAATTCCTGGATTCTCCATTTGATCTGGCTGTAGGGGGTGTCGTAGTGCCTGCTTTGGCAGTAGAAGTGGTTTCTACACCGAAAAGCCTCTGTCGAGCTTCTTCGTACTTTTTTTGCTTTTCTTCCCTTTCCTGCTGAGCTTTCTGCTGCCGTTCTTCCATAGTCAACGGTTTCTTTTTGCTGTCATCTTCTTCTTCGTCTTCTTCATCATCTACCGTAAGCTGCTCCAGCCCAGTAATTGGATCTATATGTGTTTCTTTCTTCGTGGCAGGTTTGCGGCTCAAGACTTTCACGGCCGGTTTGAACTCAGTTTTAAGGGGAACGTCGTCTCGAGTGTGAAGATAGTACGAGCCTTCTGGAGCCTCTCTGTCATCTATGGTTTAATATACAGCCACAAGATTGATAGCCTAGTTCTTACGCTTCCTGCCACAGCTGTCGATTGAATTCTGCCTGCTTTGCCCGTCGCTCAGCCTTTGAAATCTTCGTGCTAGTCGGAGCCGGAGCTGCTGAAGCTTCAGGAGTCTACACACACCCATGAGCAGGGTTTAATTTCATGAGTTCCTGTAGCTTACATCTGCTTTGACTACCCAATCATCGTCCCATGCATCAGGGACTTTTCCACCGAGGGGCATGCTCGCCTCCAAATGTAAAGATTATTAACAGCTAAATCTTGAGATTGGCTTCTGATGCGGGTAATGGGGGCTAAGAGATGAAAGAGTCTTGGGAAAGAAGACCTATGATGGAAGATGTCAACATCAAAAAGTGCCTCGAAGAAGTCAATCTCAAGTCAAAAGATGTGGGCTGTAAATCCAAATTGGGTGTAGCTTGGAGGGTCCTGCGGCTAGGGCTGCATTAGTGATCAACAGGGGTCAGAGCTTCAACCTTGAGCAAGACCGTAGACGTTACTGTTTCATAGCCCAGAACATGTCAGGTCAGTACAAGCCTTATTCTGCCACTCAATGAAACTAGACTGACAATGCAATTCCCTCCTCAGACCCAGACGGCGACTCCCAAATGCGCGCCTCGTCCTCAGACGAAGACTCAGACGCCATGTTCCCCACCGCAAACGAGCCCGCTCCAGCTGGTCCAGACCCCACGCTCCCCGAGCCTCTCGCTTCTCCACCCACATCGCAAGATCCTCCCGACCCAATCGACACAGGCGTCCAAGAAGACGTGATGGATTTCGCAGAAAGCGCCAATGCCAACATTGGCGGGAACGGCTTTGACCATCCGAGACCGGGGACAGCTGGAAGCGCTGGAGGTGCTCTGAAGCCGCAGGCGAAGATGACGGGGTTGGGGAGGGGATGGGAATTGGAGAAGGAGAAGGAGCCGGGGTATGCCTGGAATAATAACAAGGCGAGAGATGAGTATCACCGGGCTATGGAGCAGGTGGTGGATAAGAACTTCAATCTGAGTAAGATTTCTAAGAGTCCTCAAAATCGATTTAAGGTTAATGCAGGTTTTACAGAAGATTTTGGAGATCCGTTCGACGAGAGGGGGATGTCTGCCGAAGGCCGGTGACGATATATTTCGATCGGTCATGAGCTATAGCATACGCGACACGATTTATGCGTGATGGTAGGCGTTGAGGCATACCACTGGAGCAAAGTTTGCTGGAGAAGAAAATATGTACTCCCCTATGAAGAGAACAAATCACAAAGGTACACTTATGTGATCCGAGCATTGGCAATATTAAAGTTCTTGAGGGTATATGTATGCCTGCTGCATCTGGGTCGGTCGCTCATGACTCCTAACAACCAACCTACCTTCTTGGAGCACTTGGTGCTAGCCCAGGTACCCCACTGTACCTCTCTTCTCTCTCTGTCTTGAACAGCACTTGCACGAAAAATTCCTTGCTATCCTCATCGAACCAAGTCCAAAATCTTCCTTCTCTCCGATCCACCTCCCTAGCCTGCAGTTTGAACCCACATGTCTCATATGGCTCAGCCGCTACCAGTAAATACTGATAGTTCTTATCCGGCGGATCATCCACCTTCTGCTCAAAGGCCGACATAAATCTCACTCGCGGTTGAACCCCAGGTGTAATCTCCGGGTACTGCAGCTGAAAAAGTAATCCATGCTGCCGCGTCAATGGGTCTCTCGTCTTCGTGATCTTGTAACCCGGTCTACCAATCTTTACCATATTCCTCCTCACCTGGACACCCATATTTGCCCCCAGCATATTTGCATCTTGCGCTCTACCCTCTTTTTGCTCTCGCGCAGCTCGCCGCGCCAAATTTGTTTGATGTTTCCGGCCCTGCGTATGCGCAAGATAGGAGCCATCGTTCTGGTGGACCGTGAGACATAAGCGGCACTCGAAGGAGCCGACGTGGTTTTTGAAGAAGTAGGGGTCTTTATCGAGGTCGATGGTCTCGAGGGCGAGCTTTCGGAGACGCTCTCGTCGGTCGGCGTTTGTACTTGAGTAAGACGCTACACCTCCACCGCCGAATTTGCTGCCGGCACGGTTCTGTGAGACGTGCAAGATTAGCCGTAGCCCAATAAGAATGGACTTTGGATTCACACACCTGGTAATCCATAAAGAGGACTCAGAAGTATGTTGCACTTTTTCAAAAAGATTGGTTTCGTGGTTCAGCGATTGGGGGATAAATGGTCCTACAATATGATTGGGGGTCTGGAGGCTGTCTAATCGGCGTCTAATAGTAAAATATCCGACGTCACTAGCGCTGAGCCGTTCTATGGTGACAACAAGCCAGGGGTTCAGTCCACAATTAGTGGTGACTGAAGCGGCAAATCATTATATAAAAACCCAATCAGTCAAGAAATGACATCGCGACTACCCGTTCACTCTAGTTTCTCCGGATCACGGATATTCTGTATGTAAAAGCGGAGGTAGAAAGTCTGTAAACAATAAGCGGTACCTTAGTGGCCCATCGAGAGACATCACAAGCGTTGTGAGGCTGCTGTGTGTTAATTGTGATAATACACTAGTTATTTTCAAGAACTTAATACTACGTGCATCGTTTTACAATATCATGAAATCACAATATCTTAAATTCACAACTGCTGTAAATTTTTACGACAGTTGTACAACGATTGAATAGATTTTATTTAATTATGGGAGGAAAAAAGAAGAAAAATCTATTATTCTGCAGAGAAATTCAAATCTGTGACATGATGTATTTTTCAAATTTTATATAATACAATGTGTAAAATTATAAAATAGAAGTTACATATAGAACTACGATTTACAATCGAAGAATTTTCGTTCAAACGGATCACCGAAGGGGATTGAATGGTACGCAAGGTTAGCGAGATTGAGACAAGTCTAGTGTTACAGCTAGCAAGTCCCTTGATCGTCTGTGATTCCCATGTTTCTCAATCCAAGAACAGATTGAGACGTGCGATTGCCCGCTATGGCATCACTTTTCCAATGACTGTAGCCTTCAAACTCTTGCACGAGACTGATGTCTCGGAGAGAACCGATATGGGGCGCAGTTGTTGAAGGCAATCAAGGTACACTGTCGGGACCTGTAAAGACGGCAGACTTGCTCCGAGTCCCGTAGCGCGGGTGGATCTTGAGCTCAAAGACGGAATGATTGAGCTGATGAAACAGCAGGGCCGCTTCGTGCTCAATGTTCTTGCAGACTTACATCAAGGCAAGGGTGTTTGTGGTAGTCTCGAAATTCTGACGGACAAGACGATGTTCGAAGGTGACGAGGTAGCGGTATATCATGGTGCGGATCTCGAGCGGCAAAGCTAGGAAATAGCAGTTGCTCGTAGTTGACATGACGAATTAGGGGGGTGGTCGCTGCAATGTATAATAGAGAGCTCAAGTAATCACTTGTCTCGTGGTGGATATATAGGACTTTATCGGCCACTGGAAGTTCAGTCTCACAAGAGGATAATTCCGGATAGAATGGAGATCTCTTTCCCTTGTTTCAGAGGTAGCAAGGTAGACTCGTAGCTACTATGAACTACTGTGAGATATAAGGAAGCAATCAGATAGTCCAGTTGTAGTTGTAGCAACGAGTCATGGTATGGACAGGAGGTTAGTTTGGATAAGGTTTGGTTGTCGAGCTCTACAGTGAGGCTGAAGGAATCCGGACAGTTATCTACCTTACCTACCGTATGTAGAAGATGACTCCTGTGACGATGACGCTGAATCTACAAATCTCATCATGCAATCCGTAAGATTTCCGACTATAACCTTGACTTGATTATACTGCCAGAGAAAGACCAGATTAACCAGTTGATAGTCGTCGCGAAGTACATGTCACACTCTCAACCAAAACTCGTTATAGAGCTTCTTGTAATCACTTACCAGGTATACGACGCTTGGGTTCTGTTCTGCGCAGCTTGCATGCTAGAGAAAGCGATTGGGCAAGGAAATTCGATGATGGCCTTGTCCAACACGTTAATTAGTCGAAAGACTTCACTTGAGTAGGTTTGATGAAGAACGTTGGGCTTTAGGATTGTAAGTACATCGGGGTTTCAGACAAAGCACTCAGTGTCGTCTTAGATGCTATTCCCTTTTGATGATGAGAAACCAAGGATAAGGAAGGCGGACCAAGAATGGATGAAAATCAAGGACGGAAAGACGGGAGCAGGAAAAGTAGCGGTAAGGCTGAACATATGCGGCAAGCTTGTTTACTCTGTTGAGTTATTCTCATAGCTACATAGTACTGGCAAGGTTGAGAGGTATGGTTTGGCGCCGTGACCTTATATTGTGAAGAAGGTTGCAGACTTATGTCGACACTGATGAAGATGACCTTGTCACGGGCGATTTCATGATGTTTGAGAAGGTCGGTTCGAGCCCGCTGGTAGTGGTTGCGGCGGTGACGGCCTGACGGTGGGATAAAACCGGCCATTCCCGATCCAGTCGTCTGTATTAGTATAGATCTTGAAAGCTCTGCCGGAATATCCATTTCTCGTTGTAAGATCCAAGATCCCCCACAGAGTTGCCGTTAGGTCAACCCAGGTCATTGATCCAGCTCCTCGGCTGGCTATCTCCACCACAACACCATTTCTCTCATAGCGGAGATATCCAGGGGTCATGAAGGCATGTGGACCGAAGTCCATCACCCGGTAAACAACAGTCACGAGAACAGTCTCGATGGCCGATAACAGATCCCTTTTCGGGACAGGTGAGGTACTGGCTTGAATATCAAGCTTAACATGCGTACCAGGAACAGGGAATGTCTCTGTAAGAAATGTCTGTGTCATTAGGGGAATAGTAGTGTTACTTGAGTAATGTCAATTTGTCGTGAGCCTGAAATAGATATTACAGATATCGATTTACCTTGGTAATGCTGTAGATGGCACTGAATGGTTGGATGCTGTCCTGCTGATCACAGGTATGGTAGCCGCGTTAAGTCCGCTCGTTTGCAACAAAATCCCAGCCAAGACTACAGTGAAGAAGGGAATCATCTCCGATATTCAGAGCGGTAGAGGTTGGAGTGATATTGATGATGCCAATGAACTCGGTCGCATACATGGGCAAGAATATAGGGATTAGAATTGGAAGAGCAAAGTAGAATTCAGAGATATTTATGGACTCAAGGGAAGCCATGTTTAGGTAGCCTTTGTGGTGCTGCTTTCGCATGGCGATTGTGAATAGAAGGTTTGACGTTGTTTCAAACCATGTCAAGTTGTCAACATGCGACTCCCGATACTCGTAGCGGGTAAACGATATCCGACATCTCGAGCCCTCACAGATCTGCCGTAGGCGACAGACCGTAACTGAACGGGCATCTCGAATTAACTAGTACCTCTTCGCCTGACTACCGATCGTAGGACTGTGATTCGAAGACGCATGCGCAAAGGCTGAAATCTAGAGGCAGAGCTTGTGTAAAACCAGTAGACGGGATCATCCAAAGAGCGCAATCTTCCATAGCAGGCGGCCGAACGTACGTCGCATGCTTCTTCTATTCGCATCAAGAGGCAGAACTCATGAGCTTGTCGATTGAGAAACGACGGACTGAAGAATGATCTTGAGTAGGATTGAAATCTTCGTACCAAGGTGCCATTACGGAATACTGCTGCGAGGGTTGACGGTCGTCGGTGAGATCAAGACAGGTGAATACTAACGCTAGTCAAAAATACAGGTAATCTACATTCTTCCAGATGGAGTCATATCAACAAAGCCGGATGCTCTCTGTCGAAAGATAGGTGAACTTGGAATCATGGCCGATGAACTTTTCTCTGGCCAAAGGTTATCTTATTCAGGTGCCCTATGCACTGTCAAGTACATCGGCCCAGTCAGTGGGACCAAAGGCGACTGGCTTGGTATCGAGTGGGATGATCCGAACCGGGGGAAACACAATGGCAGCCACAACGGCATAAAGTACTTTGATTGTCAGTAGAGTTCTAAAAAGCCGTATATTTCGTTCTTCTCAAACTCAAGCATCTCAGCCAGGCCAGAGCAAAAGCCCAACAGCGGCCTCATTCGTTCGCCCAACCCGGCCCACTGACAAACCCCTCAGCTTCCTCGAAGCACTCAAACAGAAATACGCACCAGAAAATTCTCACGGAGACTTATCAGCAGAATGTCTCATCCAAATCAGTGGTAAAACAGTCCAAGAAGTCGGTTTCGAGAAAATCAGACAACAGCTTGCCGTGCTTCATGAGCTCCAGATCGTTATCCTAGACGGACTGTGCATTGCAGGCATCAAAGCAAGACCATGGATAGGACCCCAAGAGCTCGAATGGCAGCGGATTCAGGAGCAGCACTTGAAGATCATCGAACTTGATTTGAGCAGAAATCTGCTCGAGAAATGGGCGGATGTTGTGAGGATATGCGCTGCTCTGAAATCACTCAGATCACTCAAAGTCGAGTACGTTCTTCAGACCTCTCTCTGTCCAATCCCCTTACTGATAAGACCGCAAATCTAGCAGTAACCGCTTCCGCGACCTCTCAGTCCAAGCCTTGCCCCAATGGCACCAACCATTCAAAAACGTCCAAGAGCTAAGCCTAAACGACACTCTTCTTTCCTGGGACGAAATTGTCCTCCTTAGCACCACCTTTCCACGCCTAACCCACCTCTCCACCTCCTCCAACTTCCTCCCGTCCCTCACAGCCCCCCTCCCCACCCCCAACCTCACCCACCTAACCCTAACCTCGAACTCCCTCCCTTCCCTCTTCTCCTTATCACCCCTCACCCACCTCCCAAACCTTCAAACCCTCATCCTCCGCTCCAACCCCCTCCTCCCTACCCCCACCACCCCTTCCCCATTCCCTCACCTAACAACTCTCGACCTCTCCTACACCCTCCTCCCAAACCCCCAATCCCTCTCCCCCCTAGCCCCCACATTCCCCAAACTCAAAGCCCTTTTAACAAACCACACCCCCCTTTCCCAAACACCCTCCTCCTCCCTCCTCACAACCGCCCGCCTCCCCACACTCACCCACCTAAACCACAGCCCTATCACCGCCCCCGAGCGCCAAAACGCCGAACTCTTCTACCTCAACCTCATCGCCCGCGAGCTCTCCGCCGCGCCCGCTGACCAGGAATCTCAGATCCTAAGCTCCCACCCCCGCTACCACGACCTCTGCGCCTTGCATGGCGCTCCGGAGATTGTGCGCCATGCAGCGGATGAAGTGAAAAAGGGCACTATGGCTGAACGTATCGTGAAATTCACATTCTACCTCCTGCCCGCCGGCTCTTCCGCAGACGAAACTATTGAGAAATCAGCAGAGATCCCGCGCACAGTTTCCGTCTACAAGGTCAAGGGCGTCGTGGGCCGGCTGTTCGGTATGCGGCCCCTTTCGTGCCGTTTGATCTTTGAGACGGGGGAGTGGGATCCTGTTGGTGGGGAGGAGGGGGATGAGTGGAGTTGTAGCGAATCTGATGATGATGATGAAGCGGGGTTCAATGGAGGCGAAGTGGGGAAAGGTGTGGATGACGGGGAAGAGCCGAACAGAGGGAAATGGGTCAGGAGGGAAGTGGAGCTTGTGGACAGCACGAGGGAAGTGGGATTCTGGGTCGAGGGCATGGAAGCTAGGGTGAGGGTCGAACTGCGATAAGGTCCGATGGACATTCTATCTACTTATCGCTCGAATCTCCATTCCACCGATGTAATGAACCCCATATCCTCGTCAGATCGATCGTAATGTATCCCCAAATGCCCTCAAATGCAAGACGAGAGATGCCTGCGCAGCAGCATCTCCACAACACAATGCTAGTCCGCCATATCCCATAGGCAATATGCCCGAACAAAGATACCTCCGTTTCGTGGGAAACCATCTAGAAACATGGGAAAAAGCTGTATGCACTTTATGAACCGCGGAAAGCATCGAAGCGGCGGTACGTGTAACCGATAAAGGGAAGGCTCATTTCGGCAGCGTGCTCATCACCCAAAGCCTCGATTTGCGCGTGAAATTGTGCCGAGTGGTCTACCTGATCAATTTCCTCAATAGGGAAGTATGAGACATCCATGTTGGAATTGAGTTTAGGCTCGAAGGGTGCGCGGATCTGGCGGAGGCTGTCCCAGAGGACGCCGTGGAAGAATTTGTGGTTTTTGATGTCGGGGGCGGTGCCGAGGCGGCGGTCGGCGTCTGTTAGGAGACTAGATAATCAATTAGCTGGGGCAACGAATTGAGAAGATGATATGGAGCTTACGATCGTATGAGATCTTCGGATTGTCTGCCTAGTGGGACGTCTTCGGGAAAGTAGAGCGTATTTGGCCAGTCGACGATCTTGCGGTACGTATCATGAGGGTCTTCGGCACAGAAGGGAGGCCAGCCGACAAGACACTCGAACATGATTGCGCCAGCGGACCACCAGTCACAAGTAAAAGTATAGCCCTGGCCACTGAAGATCTCAGGGGCGATATAGTCTGGAGTTCCTACTGTAGAGTAGGCCATGACCCGACGTGATTTGCGCCAGGTATTGATTTGAGAGCGGTTGCTAACAGTAAGGTTGATTTGGTCGAGGGAGACGGAGTTGCGGTCGCGAGGCTTGTTTGACGAACCTTTAAGGAGTTGCTGGTAATAGGAATTCTCGTGCTGTGCGTGAAAGCCAGTAGAGAGACCAAAGTCTGTGAGTTTGATGTGGCCGCCGCGGTCGAGGAGGATGTTGTCAGGTTTGATGTCGCTTTTACAAATTTAGCACCCAGTTCAGGACGCACACATACATGCTTATTTTGAATAGAAACCGTGGCATTGCTGGAAGGAGCGAAGGAAAGTAGAACCAAATATTATGCTTGACAAAATCTGATAATCTGGAGAGTGGTATGTGTGCTTGGGTTGATGTATGCAGAGTGAAAGTAGAGTAGGTGCTCCGAATGTGTTTCGTTTGTAAAAGAACACAGAGACCCTAGGAGCTTAGCCCTAGCGATTTAGCGGGGGTATGAGTGTTTGGTTTCCACCCCGGATGGATAAGAATCGTCCGGAAACTTGTTCAGAGCCCAGCGGACCTGGCGGATGGCTTCTTCGACCTGCACTTCCGCCGCGCGTCCTCCATCAAAGTTCATCACCACTGACTCTCAGCAAAGAAATCGAACAGTATTTCGAGATGTGGAGTTCAAGGATTAGAAATCCCAGAATTTGCCAAACACGCTTTCGATATAATCATAGAGTAGAGTAGAACTCAATCAGACAGCAACAGGATGATCAAAGAAAGAGGAACAATTGCCAAGACTCACCGATGAACGTATCCAAGCTTATGCACAGCTTCGATTGCCAGAACGATTTCAGCCATGTAAAACCTTGTTATATCCTCCGAGAAGATCTCATATTTGATTAACATGGTCATCAGGTCTCCTCCAGGTAGGAATTCCATCAACATGTACAGGTAGGTTGGGTCCTGGAATGTGGTATGCAGCTTGACAACCCAGGGGCTGTCTGACTCTGCCAGAATGTCACGTTCTGCACGTACGTGGGCCAGTTGGTCTTTCTTGAACATCTCTGTCTTTACAAGTGACTTGAGGGCATATATCTTTCCATCAGTCTTACGTTGGACTAATTTCACCTCTCCAAATGCCCCTTTTCCGATGACTTTCTTGGTCGAGAAATTACTCGGTGATTCTTTGGTACGCAAAAAGCGGAGATACTGAGCTTCTGCCTTTAACATCTGTTCCTTTCGTGATTTCTTCAGGTGCTCTGGTTTTTTCGGGTCCCTCATGAGATCCTCCAATTCTCGAGCACTGTTGCGATCATCAGCCTGGCTCATGACCCAAGAAAAAAAAGGTTTTCGTCGAGCTTCTTACCGAACGTTACGATCACGGGCACGAGTGATGTTCTCCTTGAAGAATGCTTCCACAAGCGCATGAAGTCCCTGACCGCGCTTGGCGACATTTGAAGAGTACTTCTCGGGATTCTTCTCAGGTGGATCATCATATTGAGATTGAGGGTTCGGTCCAGGTACTGACGGCGTCAGAAGGCTTCCATAATTTTGCTGAGGTGGAGCACCGCCCGTACGGGGTCTCTGGCTCGGCGAAGGTTGACGACCAAAAGGGCTTCCTTGACGCTGTGAACTTCCTAGGTTCTGGTTGGAGAACTGATGGGCAAGGCCTGAAGTAGGATCATTGGTGTTGTAACCTCCTTGACGTTGCTGATAAGACGGTTGTGGGGATTGGAGGCTCTGTTGCTGGTACTGTTGGTACTGGACTTGTTGGCTTTGGTACTGTTGTTGGTACGGGCTGTTTCCAAAATACCCTCCTGCTGGGCCATATCCACCTGGACTCTGGATCTGAGCTGCACCATAATTTTGAGGGAGCTGGCCGCCTTGGTTTGGGAAGATAGGTTGTGGGAAGGTCGAGGGGGTCGTTGGGAAGACACGCTCGTTGGTCGCAGGGTAATTGCGCTCGTTGTTGTATCCCCCACCACCAAAGTCCAAATGGAGACGATTGTTGGGGTCCATGGTCGTTGAAGATCGTGCTGGTACTGTTTTTTTCCGGACTCGTTGATCGCCCCCTGCTTGTAACGTTACAGAAGGTTCACGCGTGCAACTAGCGTCGTTAGAAGGTTGGAGTACAATTTGACTGAACTTCGGAACAGACTGTAAGGTCCGCGCTCAAGGATAGCCACACGGTGGTGTCGTGACTGACGACCACGAAGAGAGGAAGACAGGAGGTGAGTTGAGGTTTACGAATATAAGTCGGTATCACTGATTCTCCTTGTCCGGCGGCACGGACCGATAAGATCTCGCTTAACGGGCCAATAGAGTCAACTCAGTGCTTGGGTCCTCCAGCAGGTGTTTAGAGGTTCAATTTCCAACTACAAGAACACTTGCAGGCTGTGTCTTCGACGAGACAAGACCTCTCCATCATACAAGCAGCATCAAACTTTTTGAGATTATTCTTTCATGCAGACAAGGAATACCCTTGACAGAGATTTCTGTGGCGCCGCTAAGTTGAAAGGAGCATGCGACACTGCAGGGCGGGGCATGGCAATTGACAGTTCAGTCACACTGTCTGCAAGAATGATAGGGCAAAGAGAGGAAATGGGGACCCTTTTGGTGTTAACGTACATGCTTCTAGCGCTGCAACATGTATGCAGCATGCAATTAAAAAAATCCAATAGCCGCTGCAGGCAGGCTGTTGAGTTGCCGCTGTCACTTTCAACGTTCGAGATCCAGTCAGTGGACTGACAAGACCGGGTACCTTAACAACGTGGACAAATCGCGGAAAATGCTGCAGCTATTGGGACCTATTGCTATCGGTCATATCCAATAATCGGTGATGAACCAATCATTGGCCATGACGGTGCGCTTGACCGTCTCTCCATCTTGGGTTTGCTTTATTGTTCTGTCCTCGGCTCTCGAGGGTTTTTTCGAACAACAGTAACCTTCCGAAGGGTAAATGCTCCTAGAGGAGCCAAGTAGTGTTGGGACCAAAGAGTACAGTAAGAAGCCTCAAATGTGAAAGAGACACCAAGGAGCCTCACATGTATACCAGAATCTAATGTTGGGATTTTACACATTCCTAACAATACGGTATGCACTCCCCGTTCAAGCTTTTGCCTTTCGCAAGCCCACTCAATGGTTCACATCACGTCCCGTTCCTACTCGCCCTTGCCGATCTTCTCCGTCCGTTAAGGGGCTCCTCACCAGCCGCCTTCCCTTTCCTCCCTTTGTGCGTCTTGACCTCGCTATTCGTCTCATTCTTGACATTTTCTTTTCTCTTCTTGCGTGGTGGCTTATCTTCTTCAGCCCCGTGGTGGTCGCCGTCGAAAGCTTCGGGGTTGATTTCTTCCTCTACGTATTTGATAGAACGTTTCCTGTCTGTTGATGTCTTTGGTGCTGGTTCAGCTTCTGCCTCCTCTTCGTCTTCGATCTCCTCTTTCTTAGTCTTTAAATTTTGCCCTTTACTTCCGCGCGGCTTTGCTTTGGCTTTAACCTCCTCATCCCTATTCGCTTCTCCGTCTTCTGCGTCGCCACCTTCAAGATCTCCCGCTATTGGTCCCGTCTTCTTTTGTACGCTTGGCACTATGGCGCTCGTTCTTCCTCCCACTGTAATATGCTTGATACTTGCGCCGTTTGGTAGCTTCTTCGGGTCATCTTTCTTGCCTTTGCCCCACCGATGCTTGAAGAGCCATTCCTCGGGGTACTTACTGCTGTCCGACAAGGTTGAGACGGCAAGACCGCATACATAGTGCAGAGAGGTATGCAATTGTTTGATTTGCGATGCTGAAAGAGTATTGCTGTACTGTTCTGGGTGGATGCGCGCGTGGTAGAGTAACTCATCACTGGAATAGGAAGTAATGTTTAGTGTCACGAACTATAAAATGATGTCTCTTGCAAACACTTACCCAACCTACAAGAATGCAGAGTTAGCACTGCTCTATTAGGATAGACTCATGAATTATGGAAACATGCTCACCCAGTTACCTATACCACTGATGTTCGCCTGGTCTAATAATAGAGCTTTGACTGGGACTTTTTTGCTTCCAAGCTTCTCTGTCAACCATTCTTCGGTCAATATATCCTTATCAATCACGGGATCGGGACCGTTCTCTTTCAGTGGACTGGTGTCTCGCATATCCTCTGCTGCGCAGTCGACAAGGCGTATCCTCGCGAATCTCCGAGAATCAACAAAAGCAGCTTCAGTTTTTGGTTCTTCGGCGGTTTCGAGCGTGAACTTCCAAAACTTAGGCGGCCATGTCGGCTCCTCGGGTTTAGTAGGCTTGTAATAAGCTGTTTCTTCGTTGCGGATTTTCCACCACCCTGTCATGCCAAAATGGAAAAGTGGGTGGGGTGGGAAGGACATCACGAGCCTATGAATAATTAGGTTGATGTAGCTGGCTGATTGTGGACAAGGAAAAGAAATTATACGGAAAACTCGAGACGTGGAGGTAGTTTAAAATGAATACTCTACAGACAAAGCCCCATGGAAGATTTGGAGGTACAGGTTCACACCACGGGCTAGCGTGGGAGAGCGTACAACACGTATGTATGGGGTAGAGACAGCGAATAGCTGTGCACCTTTATTCTCCTTTCTCGGTTTCCAAAAATCTAAAGATCTCGAGATCTACCCAAGTATCGGCTTGAGAGTAACCCTAGCAATCAATCATATTTTGAAAGGTGCAAACATGCATTTTTTGTAATATGAACGACAGTTAGAACATGTCGTTGAGGCATAAGAATAACAAACAGCCTCTTTGAGAGAAATTTTCCGGGATAATCGAAAACACTTGAGATGTCCAAAGACTCGAGAGCGCCGGATCCGTGCTTACCAAAAATATTTGCCTTGCTGCCTGGCATCAAGGACTTTTTTGCCTGTCAAAGCCTTCTCGAATTCGGCGGCCGAGGTACCAACTTTTCCAAATACATTTTCGTCATGTTGCGCCTTTACTACAGCCAAGGTTTTGCCCACAAGATGCTTGTGAATGTAGTGGACAATGCGGGCAACTGGTTACTTCGTCAGTGTCGGTGGTTTATAGCAGCGTATGTATTTATACCTTCTCCAATCTCAGGCATTATCGTAGCTTTTTTGAACTTTGGTTAGAAAACGTATATATTTCATACGTCAGACGAAAGCTGGTCGAAAGACCGAGGCAGGAAGTGGACAATAAGCAAGTGAAGCACGTAGAGTGAGAGAACACAATAGGACAAGAATGCTCCAGCTTGAGTACATCAGCATCCAAAGCATGAATGGCAGAGATACCTACTAAAATTTCGTGTTCGTCGCAGAATGAAGAGAATAGAATATGGAGTTGGAAGACGAGTAGGTCACCATGTCACGTGTTGGCGTATCGTGCAAGGGTTTTGAGTCTTTGCCTTCTCAACCACAAGAGTCATTTCATCAACGTTTATCTAATTTATTTTCTCTGAATATACGTCTGCCAACCAAGTACATTACCTAACCCATAATAAAAATCGCTACTGCTGTTGAAACTTCAGGCTTCTACTCCAAGGTGGCGGGGCTTTTCTGGGCTCAGAGAAGACAGAAGAAAGACGTAGCTTTGCAGAAACCATTGAACGAAATGTCACAACCTTCGAGTACGCCGACTTTGACACCACAATTTTGCTTCAACGAGATAGCGCTACGTGGTGCGGCCTACCGATAACCCCTCGGCCTGATACACTCGAGCTAATCAAGGTATACCCAAGAGCAGATTTCCTCCGGATGTCTCGTGGCATGATCGATGACTCGATAATACAGAACCTCAATGCGTTGATGAACCCCTCAAGAGCAGGATTTGATCCGGCTTCCACATCACAGCGGCAGGAACGGCCTGCGGCCCGACGACCAGTGGATTCTCAGTCGTGTGAGACATTTAAAAATAATACGCTCTACCGATCGTGGCAGACAAGATCGGACGTTCTGAATTACTGCGCCGGCGTAGCACTAGACCCTAACGACCCGGATCTGGTCTTGAAACAGGCCGAGTCGATTAAAGATAGAGAAAGGGTCGTCGACGAGCGACTTGACCCCTACAGTGGACGGCTTTTTCCAAGAGAAGCTCGAACTGAGTCGTTGGCAAACCTCGTCCGGAATGAGAGGAGCGTAGAAAACATCATAAGAGCAAGAACATGGGGCTTGGTAGCGGAACGGTGTGGAGATGTTGGGGTCGGCTGGGAAGAGGCTCTTAAAAGATGGCGGGCACTTCGAGAGGATCATCGATGACATGCAAAACCAGTCGAAATAGCAGTTACAGGGTCAAAGAGCATGGGAACGAGCGTTGGTGTGGTACGGCTGTAGACCTTGATGTGTGTATCGCAGAATATAATTCATGGCCACGACAGGGACGAAACTGTATATTCAAGTCCAGCCATATGAGTTGGAGATCTGCCTTTGCAGTATTACGAGTACTGGCACCAATCTGCTCTCTTCGCCCCTGCGTATGTTGTCTACCTCACCAGTTCTTGGATGGTTCAGGAATCTGCATTCTGGCACGGTGTGCCCGTTTGTCTATATAACACCAACCTGAGTAGACCGCAACCACGGCGAGTCTCCGCAGGATGGTTGAGGTCGCTCGCGATAGAGCATGGAAAAGATCGTCAGAAGCCATGTTCAATCCATAACTCTCCATTGATTTCTTAATCTTTAGAATATCCTAGTCTGCCAGATGGCCGTAATAGACATATATGCATAGGACTATACTCAGAAATAGTTTCTGTTGCAATTGACGCTCTCGGCTCTTGAATTTCGTGTCCGAGATCTGCCGTGAACAACCTCGGAATTTCTACCGCCGTAAGTGAGGCATCTTAGGCTTATCCGCAAAGCCCGGTAACATGATCCTCGCAGATTGATCGTCCTTCAAATTAGAATTCGAGAGTCACTACTTCTGGGTGTCATTGCCGGAACCGATTTGAGCTAGTAGGACAATGGAGTGCTGAAAGTGGCCGCATACCATCTGTTGCAGGTGTGCTTTGGAGAAGCGACTGGGTACCCACCAGATCCCCCCCAGCCAAGAATCATAGTTGCATATTCTGTGGCTTGAGTCACCATGCCTCAGCAGCTGCCCTCAAAGGAGCGCTCGCTCTTTACTCAGGTGGTCAAGAATTATGAAAATAAGCAGTTCAAGAAAGGTAGCGTTGTGCGCTTCGTGGTTCTGAACCCAGCTAACAACTGTCAAAGGCCTCAAGGCAGCAGATCAGATACTTCGAAAGATCCCCAACCATGGAGATACCCAAGCAATGAAAGCCCTGATCATCAACTCACAGGGAAATTCGGCCGAAGCTTTTGCCTTGGCAAAGATAGCGTTGAAAAATGACATGAAATCGCACATATGTTGGCATGTGTATGGGCTGCTGTGGAGATATGTCAAGGATTTCGAGGAGGCTATTAAAGCATACCGATTTGCCTTGAAGCTGGAACCGGACTCGCAGCAGATACAGAAGGATCTAGCTCTACTACAAATGCAGATGCGGGACTATCAGGGCTATATCCAGAGTCGGCGGACAATACTACAATCACGGAGTGGATTGCGGCAAAATTGGACAGCACTTGCAATAGCGCAACATTTGGCCGGTGAATTAGCTGATGCTGAACAGACTCTTTCTACCTATGAAGACACACTCAGATCACCACCGCCAAGATCGGACACTGAGCATTCTGAGGCTGTTTTGTATAAGAATACAATTATTGCCGAGATGGGAGAGACAGAGCGGGCTTTAGAACACCTCGACGCCGTGTCTAAGAACAATTTAGATCGAACAGCGGTCATGGAAATGCGAGCACAGTACCTACTGACGCTGGGTAGAAATCAAGACGCAGAGAAAGCGTACCGGGCACTGCTAGGCCGGAATGCTGAGTATCGGCCCTATTACGAAGGGCTTCAAGCTACCTTAGACTTAACCAAGACGGACGTCAAATCATTGAAGAGCATGTATGATGAATTTGTAGAGAAGAATCCTAGAGGTGATGCTGCCCGAAGGATTCCGTTAGATTTCCTAGAGGGTGATGACTTTCTGGAAGCGGCCGATCAATACCTACAGCATATGCTCCACAAGGGGATACCTTCGACATTTGCTAACATCAAGGCTCTATACGCCGATGAAAGAAAACGAGACGCAATACAGGATCTGGTAGAAAGCTACGCAGCTGGTACGCATACTCGACAACCTAACGGTTCTGTGGAGAAGCAAGTCAACGGTGACGCATCACTGTTTGATGATTCTGTACGATATTTCCTTGCGCAGCACTACAATTACCATCTAAGCCGGGATCTGGCCAAAGCCATGAAAATTGTCAACAAAGCAATAGAATCGAAGCATGATTCGGTGGATCTCCAAATGACGAAAGCTAGGATTTGGAAGCACTATGGTGATATTCCAAAAGCTGCAGAGACGATGGAACATGCAAGAACTCTGGACGTAAGAGATCGTTACATTAACACGAAGGCCGCGAAGTACCAATTACGAAACCACGACAATGAAGGAGCCATTACGAATATGGGCAAATTTACGAGAAACGAGGCTGTAGGAGGCCCACTTGGAGACCTTCATGACATGCAATGTGTATGGTTTATCATGGAGGATGGAGAAGCGTACTTACGCCAAGGCAAACTCGGTCTGGCGTTGAAACGATTCACTTCAATATACAATATTTTCGAGATATGGCAAGAGGACCAATTTGACTTCCACACCTTTTCGTTACGAAAAGGTCAGATCAGAGCGTACGTTGACATGATCAGATGGGAGGACCGCCTTAGGGAGGATCCTTTTTTCTCTCGGTCTGCAATATCTGCTGCTAAAATATACGTCATGCTGCATGACCACCCACATCTTGCCAATGAGTCTATGACAAATGGTATGAACGGTAATCTTGAGAAATTGGACGCCGCCGAACGCAAAAAGGCCCAGAAAAAGGCCAGGAAGGAGAAGGAAAAGCAGGAGCAGATGGAAGCAGAGAAGAAGGATACGAAGAAGACTGCCGGAGGAAACCCAGATGCTGAAACCAAAAAGGAAGACAAGGATCCCAAGGGTACAAAGCTCTTGCAAACTTCGGAACCTCTGGTGGACGCCATGAAGTTTGTGACACCACTGTTGGAGTTCAGTTCGAAAAATATCGAGTCGCAACATGCAGGTTTCGAGGTTTTCATCCGAAGAAGTAAGTACATCTAAACGTACAGCAATATATGCAATGTCCTAAACTATATTCAGAAAAGTATCTTCTTGCTCTCCGCTGCCTGCTCGCAGCTCGGTCGATTGACAGCTCAAATCCTACCACGCACGAACAAACAGTTCGGTATCGCCGCGCCCTCAATTCTATACCTGAGCCGCTGAATGCAAAATTATCCGAGGTCATAGAGTCAGAATTCTCCCCGATCCTCTCAAAAGACGCTGACTTGTCGCAATACAATTCTGATTATCGTTCAAAACACCATAACAGCGCCGCTCACGTCCAAGTCGGCATTAGTACTCGATATTTTCTGGAGCCTAAGACTCATGAGGACAATCATAAAGATATCCTTAGAACATTAGCTCTCGACTCGGCATCCTTAAATGATGCGATCCGTGGGCTGAAGCTGCTCAATGCGTGGAAGGCGGAGCAGAGAATCCGCGATGATTACATCGCTGCCGCCCACGCACGATGGCCGGAAGCCAGTGCTTTTGCGAAGAACGAGACATGACATTGGAATTAAAGTACAAGACATCTGCTTCGATCTGCGGTATTTCTTTCTGCGAAGCGACGCATTCTACAAGCATTTTGAAAGCTATTAATGGAGTGCGAGGCATGGAGACGCCGATCACGTTGAAAAGGCAAACGGGAAAGAGGGGTGAAAACGAGTAGGGAGGGTTGGCTGGTGTGGAGTAGATAGAGAAGTTACTCGTGGGTCTACATATGAGATTCTTCACATCCTCGTTGTCCCATGAGAAGCCATGCTGTAGAAATGTATGTATCGCCTAAGCGCATAATGTATACAATATGCCGCATTAGGCAATGGCGTGCGAGACAAGCAAGGTTCCCTTAGCGTTTAGGGCTGGCCTATGCAGAAAAAGTTGATGGATGAGATAGCTTGGACCAAAGGCTCTCGTAGCTCTCCAAGTCTACACCATGGCAGATAAGCCGAAGCCTGTATCAGCAGAAGCTGTAAAAGATGCATCGGTATCTTCTACTTCAAAGACTTCCCCTAAAGCACCGCCCAAACCAGTCCAAAACCCCGTCTTCCGCATGATGGGTAACTTGTTCCACTCCGAATAAGCTGTCCTACTTCTTCTCACACCACTACAGGTCTCCCCAATCTCCGCCTCAAGCTCCCCTCGCGTAATTGGCTCATCTTCCTCTCCATCACCGGCGCCTTTACCACCGCCCTTCTCTACGACCGCCACCACAAAAAGCGCGCTCAAAAAAGATGGTGCAACCTCGTTTCTCACCTTGCATACGAGTCTCTCCCCGTACAGACCATGCCGCGCAAAATCACAATATTCCTTTCTGCGCCTCCGGGTGATGGTTTAAGGGCGGCGAGAGAGCATTTTCATGAATATGTAAAGCCGATTCTCGTAGCTGGGGCGCTGGACTGGGACGTTATTGAGGGAAGGCGAGAGGGAGATGTGAGAGCGGGGTTGGCAGAGAAGATCAGGAAATTGAGGAGAAAGAGGAGAGAGAAGGCCGAGGCTGAAGAGCCTCCAGAGGAAGACGTAGTCGGCCAATTGCGCCAGCACACAGGAACGAGGGAATGGGATGGCGTGCCAGGGGATTTGATTCTTGGCAGACACACATGGAAAGAATACATCCGCGGCCTGCATGAGGGATGGCTAGGACCTTTAGATCCCCCTCACCCTCCAGAAGAATTGCCAATCGACCCTCCTCCAGCGCCCGACACGCCTACCATTTCCCTTTCTCGAGAGACCCCATCCTCCGACCCCTCCTCAACCGCTGAATCCTTTTCCGCTCAGGCGGACCCCTCGTCACCGCCTCCCAAACCCCCAGTCGAAAACAAAAAGCCTTCCACCCCCACACCCCCCTACATATCCACCAACCTCTACCCCACATTTCCCCTCCCCCTGTCTCTTCCCGAACAACTCCCCCCCACCCTCACCCTCCCCTTCCCCCATCTCCTCGGCTTCCTAAACACCCCCACCCGCCTCTATCGTTTTCTAACGCGGCGGCGCCTAGCCGATGAGACAGGCCGGCAGGTCGCCGCCCTCGTTCTAGCCTCGAGCTCTCGTCCCTTCGACTGCGAAACCGATTTCGTCACCGCCGCGGATCCTGACTCGCCTACAATTATAGATCTCCAAGGCGCAGTGGCGCAGGGCAAGAGGAGGTGGGAGCAAGAAGACGTGCTAAAGGGAGAGGAGGCAGAGTGGCATAAGAGCGCATGGGCTGAGAACCAAGATGGAGAAGAAAGGGAGAGGCCGTGGAGGGAGAAGATGGTCCTGGATGGGCGGATTGCGGAGCGAATGCGTCAGTTTGAGCTCGCTCCTCAAGAAGCAGTAGACAACGCAACCAGAGAACTAAATATGAGAGTTATCGACGGCAGCCCTGCCAACCAGGAAATCGACAAGTCCTGGACCGAAGAGGTGAAGAGTTGGTTCGGGATGGAGAAGAAAGAGATGAGTGGGTGGGAGATGGGGCTTGTGGGGGATCCTGACGACTGAGTCGAGTGGTAAGTTTGGTGGTTGACGGTGTAGATTAGGGTATCGTGGAAGAGGAGCTCCTTTGGACGGTGGGGTGGTAAATGGTGGTTGGCCGTGATTAGAAGACGAGGGTAGAGGGAGAGGATACGAGACCGGCGTAATGGAAGGGTAACAGACGCGGAGCGGAGGTGGAGGAGGCTAATGTGAGATGCATATGCGATATATACAGTCGGAAAGAGGGCCATGCACAGCATAGCGCAACAAGCTGATTCCACAACCGATCCACCTCAATCCTTCCCCTTCGCACAGGATCAAAGATATCTAAGGCTTCGATACGAACTCTAGAGCTTGCCATCCGCCATCGTTTCTATCCATGAGGCCAAGCGTTCTCGATACCCGCATTCTACTCCATCCGGATCATTCCCCACCATTCCCCTCTTCATGAACACACCCATCCCCCCTCCCCCCCTCCCTTTCCACCAACAACAACCTCACCATATCATCTCATCTCATCCCCCCACCCCTCAAACCCCCCCCTCCATCCCCTCCTGCTCCGCCACCGGACTCACCAACCCCCCCCCCTCCACCGCCGCCCTCACATTCCGCAAATTCCACAGCTCCATCTCCGTCTGCGTCTCCACGGTCCAAGTGCCCATATGCGGCAGCAGCAGCACCCTCGGATCGGCGACCAAGCGCGGGTGCACGGCGGGCTCGTTCTCGAAGACGTCGAGGCCGACGCTGGCGATTGTGTTGGCGGCGAGGGCGGCGACGAGGGCGACTTCGTCGATGATGGCGCCGCGGGCTGTGTTGATGAGGGTGGCGGTGGGTTTCATGAGCGCGAATTGCGCGGTGGAGAGGAGGTGGTGCGTGGAGTGCTGAGGGGTGGGGGAAGGGGGGGGTTTGGTTAGTTTGAGGGTGTTTTGGGGGGGGGTAGTGGTTGGAGGAGGGCAGTGGATGTGGGGGGAAGGAGACGTACATTTAGTGGTAAGTTCAGACTGACAACATCACTCGTCTTCAGCAGCTCCTCAAACCCCACATACCGCGCCCCGCCGGCCATGTCCTCGCTCAGCTCCTTCCGGTTATGATAGACAACCCTCATGCCAAACGCCTCCGCCTTCTTCTTCATATTCCTCCCAATGCCCCCCATGCCCAAAATCCCCAGCACTTTGCCCTCGGGGTCATGGCCCAGCGGCGGAGGCGGGTTGCCGCGCCAGGAGCCTTGGCGCAGGTTCTGCAGGGCGGCGTTGTAGTTGCGCAGGGTGCCGAGGAGGAGGAAGATGGCGGTGTCGGCGGTGGCGGCGTCGACCGCGGTGGGGACGTGGGAGACGCGAATCGAGGCCGAGGTGCAGGCGGGGACGTCGATTTGGTCGTAGCCGGCGCCTGGGGGGGATGAGCGTCATGCTCTGGAAGATGGAAAGAAAGAATGTTGGGCGAGCGGAGACGGTCGACAAATAAGAATTGATAGGCGGGAAAAGAAAACATTCTCCCAGCCCCCCCTCCCTCCCACACCGAAAAATCCCCACCCCAAGATAAAAACACCACACCCACCATTATGACAGATAAACCGACACCCCGCCCTCGCCAACTCCCGCACCACCTCCCCGTTTATCTTCCCCGTAATCCCCACACTCTCAAACGTCCGATAAACGACCTTGAGCCCATCAAAAGCGCCACTCCGACACTCCGCACAGAACTCGGCGCGGTTTTTCGCTTTGGTCGTGACGAGCTCGGCGATTGAGGAGAGGGAGTCCCAGGCTTCTCGGGCGGGGGCGCTGGCAAAGGAGTGGGGACGTTAGTAGGTGGTGCGGTTGAGGGAAGCGAGGGGAGGAAGGTACTGCTCAATTCCTCCGAGGAGGAGGGCTTTGGGCTTTGAGGACATGGTGGTGGGGCGGGGAGATTGTGGTGAGAGGAAGATGGGGGGTGGTTGGGATGGCAAAGCCGCTGCGGGAGCAATTGATTGCGGATCAGCGACTTCGGAGGGGAGAAAGCGTCGGCTGTATATCGCGGCGATAAGAGATACTGGGGGCGGAATTAGCGTGTGCAGAAAGCTATGGATTCCTTGGCATCGCAATTGTCGCCCCCCCCCCAAATTTACTATTGAATTCAGACATTCTTGACATTCTCAAACCTTCAACGCTCTATTGGAAAATCAATAGAAAAATCAAACCGGTAAATTTGAAGCTGTTCAAACCTTTCACAGTGCTGACATCCTTTTAGCCCCCCCGACCCCCGAAGCCATCATGCCGTCGTCACGCCGAAGTCAGAAACTACCTCTAGAGGATTCACTCATTCCCTCAAGCACCTCATCAACGAAGAAACCTTCTGGCAAAGCCAAAGCAGAAGCTTCAGAGGTGATCTTAAGACCTTCAAGTCTCAATGACGTCAGACAAAGGATCTTCTACATATAGGACAAGCTTCGGTTTAAATAGAATCGAAATCTATGTTACCCGTTTTCAATTTCCTTTCCAACGCTTTGATATTCGCCTCAAATATATAATCATCGACGCTATGCTTGAAATGCTGCCTTGAAAACCGGTCACAGCGACTTCTAGCTACTGCATAGTGCAGGAACTCACCGAAGAAGCCCTCGAAGCTGAGTCATATTTCATGAAAGTGCCTTCTGACTCAGGCCTTCAAAACACTAAAACTGAGCTCGATGGGGTTGAAATCCGGCGAATATGGAGGCAGATATCGTACTTCACACTCGTGTGAGATAATGAGTTCCTCGATACGAGCATTACAGTGTATGCTGACGTTATCCATGATGATCACACTCCTCGGAGCCGGAAAGAGACTGCATAGAGGTAGCAATTCATCTGCTAGCCATCGAAAGAAAGCCTCGTCGTTGAATCAGCCTTCACGAATATCGATACAGAGTAGATAGTCATCGATTGTATACGTCGGAAGAACGCTTCAGGAATGCTCTCTCTTTCTAGAGGCTTGATAGCGAGCTGGCTCACCAATTGGTGCATAGGCTTGATGACGTCACCCCGTAGTCTCGTTGAACAGGGTCTCGTCAACGAAGACAAGCTGCTCAGCAGTCAGACGAAGCAGATCTGCAATCCAGTTTAATCGCAGCTCATCGTTCTGTCTGATGCTCACACGCTGTCCCTTTTTATTGCTCCAGTGTCTTTTCTTCAGAATCCTGGATATCGTGAACCTATGAACATGTATACCTCACTCTTCCCATAGAAACCACACCATCTCTTTCCGCATGGCCCATGGCTGTTGCTCCAGGTATGTAATTAGGGAGTCTTCAGCTGCTGGAAAGACCTTTCGGGGGGCGCCCTTCGGACGAAACTGAGGTCTAAAGGGAGAGCCATACATGAAGAGGTTCTCTTGCATAGTATAAACGGTGTTACGGTGACAGTGAACCTCTTCGGCGATGGCGAAGGGGATCCAATGTAAAAGCAGGAGGCGTAGTATCTTCGAGCGAAGGGCCGGAGCCAGTTGACCTGTCATAGCTAAAAGGATGTCAGCTGTGAAAGGTTTGAACAGCTTCAAATTTACCGGTTTGATTTTTCTATTGATTTTCCAATAGAGCGTTGAAGGTTTGAGAATGTCAAGAATGTCTGGATTCAATAGTAAATTTGGGGGGGGGCGCGACAATTGCGATGCCAAGGAATCCATAGCTTTCTGCACACGCTAAAATTCTCGCCTAAAGTAAGTAAGGTAGATGTGCATTTTGCATCGAGTCGCTGCGTGTAAACGCAGCAGTCAGTGTGATGTCTCGAAATCTACTCGTAGAGATTAGCAACCCATGTCGATTAGGAGAGAAGTTGCAAGTGTTCAATAGCAGCATTACTATTATCTAGCTAGAGCTCCATGATTGCGGTACGAGTACAAGCCATTAGCCTGGCGGACGCAGTGCTTGCATCTGCAGCTTAAATTGAAGATCGTATATCCTCCATTTTTCGTTTGGACTTGTAACATCCCGTCGTAAGGAAGCCCTAGGCATTCGTCCTGGGATCGAGCCAGCCCGTCCGTTACCGTCGTACCATTTTTGTTCCTGCCAGTTGGCTCAAGCTCTGAACCGGTCAAATGGCCGTACCATCAGACTCCATGCTCTTCAACACACGTGCAGAGACCTCCGTCGGCTCACCGTCTCACGGTCCACGATCTCATAGCCATCCCGCACAGCCTCTGGATAACCTGGTTCGTCCCTTTTCCGTTCGCCTCGTCCTCGATGAATTTCTTGGCAACATAGAGCTTGGTTCTGGCGTCTTGTTCATCGTTGCTGGCGGGCTGCTGTATGTTGTTTGGGAACTCTGCCATCCGCTGTCCAACATGTCGAGCAATCGCAATAGAGTAAACGACATCCCGGTTCTCGCGGCTATCCAGGAGGCTCCGACAGCTGCCAAGGGTGTCGTCGATTTCCTTGGCTGAGCTAGCCTCATCGTCGCGTATGGTAAGAAAAGTGCTCACGAGACGCCAGAACTCGCGTTCGCGATACTTGAGCTGTTCCTCGAAAGCAGTGCCGTTGGTTGTGTTCTCCGTCTTGAGTTCTGGCTCGGGATCAAGGTACTCCCCGGAAATAAGTTTTTCAAAGACTTCCAGCCTCGCAGCAGCGTCTTTTACATCGTCATCCACTTCAGGATGGCTGGCTTGACCATTGGTGGTATTGGGCGTGTTAGCTACATGACGACACAGACCCATCATGGACCAGACAACACTAGCCTCAAGACTTTGAGTGGCAGCGGTCATTTGATAGTATTGAGGGTGTTGGGGCTCGATGGTATATCTTGAAATTAGGGTGGTGAATTGCTCGCACAAGAGACGATCTTTTAGTAGGTGGTCTATCCCTTTTAGTCGGAACCACGAAGTCTCTAAAAACTTGTCGATACCAGGGGCGTAAACGGTATTGTAAATGTTCTTAATCTCATCATAATTAATAGGTCCTGCTGATGCCGTCGGCGGAGGAGGATGGACGCCATTGATAGCTAGAAGGTCATCGATCTTTGTCCGCTTCGCTGCGATGATAGTGTCAGCAAGATTGTATTCTTTGGTGCTTGTTGTTCAATTTGTTGACGAGCAAGGGTGGTTTACCTCTGTGGTTTTGCCCCGACGCACTTGGCGGATAGGGAGTTGCGTTGTCCAGGCTTTGCTTAAAGTCTTGCGCTCCGTCGTATGAGTTGTTGGTGTTCTGCAACTGAGGTGTGCCGGCTCCTTCAAGCGCTGGGTCTATGGCGGCACTGTAGTCGTAGGGTTCCGCTGACGAACCTGGTGAGCTTGCGCCGGCTGCATGATTTGGGGCATAGGAGTGAGAGCCTGCAGGCATATATCCTTGAGGAGGAGGTGGGTAAGGCGACGCAGTCGCTGATGTGGCTTGCATGGAGGGCGGTGCGCTAGGAGCAGGTTGGATAGCAGCAGGACCTGGCTGTGACTTGAAGATCGGGTCGTAACCTAAGCACTCCCTCTTGCTTTTCTGGCAGTTTCGACAGGCCGGATGTGCTTCATCACACTAGTCGAGAATAAGCAACCATGTCAGCAAAGGCTCGAGGTGTTGTTGAGATTGAGCACCCATTATCGCTCGGTGATGAAAGAGCGTGGTGACACTCGCTTGAAGCGGGACTTAACCGATCGCAAACCAAGAAAGAAACTCGGTAAATGCTAAACGAATACAATTACAACTGCATCGAAGACGAAGCTCACGAGTACTTGATGCTGTTGCAATTACAAGAAGGGTATACCCGTACCTTTATCCGTCGTTTGCGACACGTAAGACAGCCTGTCTTCGTTCTCCGCTTTATCTCCTTCTTGTGTCTCCCGCCAGACATAATCCTCCCGCCATCGGTCGGTGGAAGAGGGTAGCGAAGCGGTTGGTTGGGATCGGATGTGACATTCATGTGTTGCGGAGGAGGTGGCAGCGATTGTCCCTGATTGTGGTAGTATTGAGCCATTGGAGGTGGCAAGGCAGATCCCACCGCGGCCTGACCGCCTTGCTGTTGCTGTTGTTGCGATGGCTGCTGTTCCCGACCGTCGATGGCACGGATAGGAGGTAGGTTGAGCGATGGAAGCGACACGTTTGATCCGGTCGGAGACGCGCGATATGCTTCTGCGCCCTGGCCTTGTGTCGGTGGCGGATACGCATAGGCGGACATGGACGGAGATGGGTATGAGTGTGGTGAGGGATACGAAGTCGATTGACGCGATTGATTGCTGTTGGGTTGTGACATGTCCACAACACACATACACACACACACACGTCGGGACTTGGAGATGCAGCGGTTGGGGGGTGATCGAGGACACCGAGGGGGTTTGCGCTCAAGGGAGGATAGCTCGAAGAATTCAAATTATGCCGCTGTGGCAGAGTACGGGAATGGTGGCCGTAGTAAAAAGTGGCGCGGGGGGATTCTAGAATTCTAGAATTCAACTGGATTCACTACTTTACCCAGAGGTGTTAGAAGAGCAAGATCGCGTCAAAGTCTTTCGGCTCTGATCGATCATCTGGAATACCATCATCTTGCATGCATTAAGGAATTAAAGATTGGGGGCTGATTTGATGTCAATAATAATAAATAACGACAAGCGAGCATCATTATTATTACTATAATTATTATCCATCTAAGGTATTTATTGATAGAGGCGAAGGGGGGGAAGATTAATTCTTATTTGAAATGGAGAGATTGTGAAACGTCAAGCCTTTCCGTTGCTGTTTCTGGCACTAGCGCATCTGCCTGAATTCCCTCAAGAACTCTGGTCTACTGACTACATCCAACCTGCTTCTATCAAATCATGCAAAGCCCGTTCGGAAATGGAAAGCGGACCATCTGGAAATGGTCTTCATGGATCCAGATATGTCAAGCGTTTCGCTACCGAGCCCCCAACGCCTGTCAAGCGTGTTAGCGAAGAAGGATAGGTTGAAAAGCTTGGGTGATTGAAGAGAGTTTCATCTTCGTCGCCGTCTTCAATCTGTTCTTGACTTCCAGACACGGATCATTGTCAATCACCGACAGCTGTGTGTCCTGCCTGTTGTTGATGATGATGTACCTTTTTGGTAACCACAGAGGCCCGCTACTGCAACAAAGCACTTGACAAATGACCTGCTGATGCACAGACAGGGTCGGAGCATGGCCCTAGGGTTGACGTTACAAGCCTTGGACATGTGGGTGGCATGTCCTCCGGAGCAAGCCGACTGGCATCTCCGACTGGCATCTGCAGCGGTAGCAAGCATGATGTTTCCATGAACCTTGTGCCGCGCATCTAACAGGACCTGGTCGTGCGCGCGGTGAAGGCTCATGAGATGAGGTGGTCGTTGGGTCGCATGGAATGGAAGCCAGCAGAGAAGGAATCTTAGGGGCAGCACTAGGAGAACTCAATTCGGTTCTTCGTCACTTCGAGAAGGAAAATCGAAAAGGACAACGGGCGGAGGCGACCCGTTATTCGCGCAAGCCACTCGGTCCTAAGCGAAGGGTTGTTTGAGCTACAGAAACCTTCCTGGTTAGTCTCAGCTTGCGGCTCCTGACGAAGCATCATTGTTGGTCGATCAGGACAGTCAAGTCACTATAAGCTGCAACACTGCATATGTTGGATGTTGTGCTGCCTGGAGAACGACGTGGATATTCACAGGTGCATCATCAGCGCGGCCTAAACTCTGATAGGCTGCCTATGTAACTATCTCCTCTACGTCTTCCAATTGATAGGCTCCCTATGTTTAATGAAGACATCCCGCCTTCTATTTAACTTGAAACAATGATGAGGCAATAAAGCGTTACTTCAGACTGACCCAGGGAGAAGGACACAAACACGAGAGCGGTCATCACATTCCAAGAACATCGATCGACAGGGCCTGGTGATGATTGTGCAGCACTGATGCAGCATGCTCGTGTCTGTACCACGTGCATGCCTCACGTTCCCTCGATCGATATGCGAGGCATGGCCCTGGCAGGAGGAGGGATCCGCCGTCGCTTCTGCTCTTCCGTTCCATAGGCCAATCCTAAGCAAGATGCCAAAACCCATCTCCTGCTCCTCGGTCTAAAACAACCCCTCCTCTACTTTGGCAATCGGCCTTCCACAGCTGTCAAACCCGCGTCAGGATATTTGAATTTGAACCTGCCAGTCAGCTTTAGGGAGCTTCACCAGCTCTAAGCTCGAAATCGGACTACGAGCCGCTACGACCAATAGATAGTGGTTTTATGCCATAGCCCGATCCTAAAAGCCCTTTTTCAAATGGGTAAAAGGGCCCCCTGCAGCGGATAACCATGAGAGTTTTTAAAAAGTCCGAGTTCCTCGTAAGGTGCGGATACCAGCACCAAGGGCGCATGGCCTCCGGATCCGCAATCACATGGTCGATGGAGCATATAAAACGCTAGAGTTTCGGGATCTTTATAATCACATTAGGCAAGTCTGCGCAGCATGGATACGTTCTCCTTTCTGGACCTGGATAGAATTCATGACGGCGCATCCGTACCAGTCAAAACTCTCGTCCAATCAAATTTCCTCCATCGCTTGCGGAATCCTTCAACCCTTCTATCTCCTCCCTGATTCCATCTTCCTTGCTTCTTGATCACATCTGGTTCTCTATCGAGTATGCCGCCGATAATTTCCCTCGCAAAGAGGTCGCCCTTTGGCCAGCGATTTGCATCTTCGACAATATGACCTAATCCACCATCGATTTCGAACCAGACGTGAAAGTAAGGCATCTCTTTCACAAGCGTTCGCCGAAAAGCTAGCTTCCCAAGTCCTCCTTTAGCTTTGGCAAGTGTATCAATCAGTTTCTTGTGTTGGGTCCACTCCTCGTCGGATACCAGAATTGCTTCTTTAAAGAAGGCGGGGGCGGTTTCCCCAAGGTTATATGGAAGTGGAACAACCTCCATCCCAGCGTGTTTTTTTCGCTGTGGGACAGCAGCATTCTCGTAGAAGATGACATCTCTGCCTTGGTCGTGATACATTCGAGTGAGGCTTTTCATGAAGTTCTATGATCGTGTTAGCAATCCATGACTTCTAAGTTAAGAAACGACCTCACTCGGATCTCCTCCCATTCGTCATCATCACACTCAAGGAGATTCCCCCCATGTTGCACTGGTATGATACATGCTCCGCCTTCACTTATCTCGGGCTCGGTGGGTAAAGTAAGGTACACCCTAGTCGCTAAAGAAACAATGGGCGCAATCGGAGGCGTATTCGTATCTTCTTTGTAGCAAAGTGGACAATTATCTAAGATACGGTTCATCTTCTGAAAATCTGATATTGCTATGTTTTTCAGATTGATCTCAGACTTTTGAACACGTTTCGCCAGTTTAGTGGCGTTTTCATCCATGTAATCCAGATCATTCTGTAAATAATTAGCAAATGCCTACCCTTGGCAAAGATGAATTTGATTACATCGAACTTGCCATCCTTCGCTATTCTTTCTGCAAAGCGTTTTCCATCGCCGCCAGCTTGGTTCCGTGTTCGTCGCTCTTCTCGAACCATATCCTCTATGCTCATATCTTCATTCTCCTCTACTAGCCCTCTCTCTCGCCCTCGCTTGTTGTTAACGGCTTGGACTTCCCCCTTCCGCCCGCCCGCTAACATTCTGCTCTCCATAGCTCCCAGGACGACTACATTAGGCTCTTGACGAGCGGCGAAGGAGGTAATAGCATTGTCATACTCTGCTTTGAGGGCTGCAGCATCTGAGGAGCCACGTAGTTTCGCTTTGAGCATTTGGGCTTTGAGTCGATTCAACGCAGTTTGATCCAGTCGTACAGCTGTCGCTGGTGGTGGTTCCATTTTTATAGCGCGTGGGAGATGTTCAGCCCGGTTATCATCCTGATTACGGAGAGAGTGGTTGTTTCGTACGCCAGCATCTAAATTTCGCTGTTGAAATAGCTCTCCGCTCGGTTTTTCTTTCCCAACGTAACCTTCGCCATAAGTTTCCCTTCGTTCCAATTCTATCTGCTCCTCTCTAGCATCATCAAATGCCCGCAAATCTCCGAAGCGCTCCATGGCTATATCATCAACTGTGTTACCTGTCTCATCCGCTTGCCTAAACACCGCCTTGAGCTTGGTCATTCTCCATTGTGCACCATCATCGCCAAATGTGTATTCTACTTCGTGCTGAGCAGGTTCGTTAGCAACTTTATCGGGAACGTCTTTGCCGTCCACTAGGGCCTCCAAATGGTGTTTGTTCGGTTCGTTTTCATGTATTTTAAGCTCGAAGTCTACTTTTGACGATTTCGGTTCGGTAGGCTTCTTGTAACCCTTTTGCGTATAGTCAATTTCAAGAGCATGTGGAGCCTCCATCCAAGAGTCTCTCTTCAGCTCTGCCTGAACACCGGGCGGACGCATGCCATGGCGCTCCGCGCCTGTGCTAATGGTAGCAACATCCTTTTCTACCCATTCCTCGTCGTCTTCGGTCTGAGACTTATATATACCAGGTCCAGGATCCCCTACCGGCGTCTGCTCCTCATTACTATCGGCATCACGACTCCTGGAGTGTCTAGACCGCTTGTGCCTGTGCTCGTCCTCGACGCTCCTGTGACGATGTTTATGATGATGCTTCAAGCGCTTCCTGGTCCTCTCGCCGTGTTCAGTGGTCTCTCTGTGGTGTTTGCTCTTTCTACTCTCGCCCAGAGACTTTTCAAAGTCTTCCAGAGTCATACTAGCAGACGAGTTGCAAAGGAGACTTCGTGGAATGTGACGTGCAAAAGAAGCGCCAACAAGAGAGAGTCCTCGCGTGCCTCGGTTAATTACGACCTTGAGGGCCTCGGGAGTCGGGCCGCGATTGTGTCGTTGCCTCAAGATAACCGACTTGCTCTTAAAGTTACTACAGAGACTGGATTGATGGAACAAGTCTATGGGACGAAGTATGAGTGCAAGTAATCAAGGATGTGATATGAAGGCCATGCCTAGGGCCTCCAGCCACGAGGGTCTGGGGCCGCTAAATCTGGACATCCTTTCTACCTAAAGTCTCCAACGAGGCAACTCATGGCTCTTATGCTCTACACGCGCAGTTCGTGCCCTCAACACGAACCTAGAGATAACAGACGAATCTGAAATAGCTGAGCTAAGCGTATAATAGTTGATAGACACCTGATAACCTCCATCCCTGCGTAAGCGGACTCGACAAAGGTACCTTGAATTTGAATTTACTACACTACAACACGGAAGAAGTGAAAGCCAGTTGATGTTACTCTTAGACATATCTGGATTCATCTCATCAACGTAAATCCTAGAATTACCTCTGTCTGAACGACCTTTTCGCTCTCTTACCTACATCGATGCAGGAAACACCAAAGTCTGGCCTATTTCCTTGCACTGGTCGCATTCCGTGATATCAAGACATCTGAAATTAAAATCAAAAGGCGCATTCCTTCTGTTTCTTGAACCAGTTATCGAGCCATACGTTTTCTGGTGCCCACAGTGCTTGTTTTGTCACCACTCCTCGATCAGGCAAGTACCTCCTGAAGATATCTGAGACGGTCCCATACCAGCCCGGTAACAGCTGGATGTGTTAGACCGTTGCGAAATATTCCACGGATTCTAATTTTAGTTGTGTCAAACGTGGCCTTTTGGTATTATCTGGCTTGATTTTACTGAATTTTGGAGTAGGCCTTCCATCAACAACTGCTATCCACAACTCAGACTCCAGATTTAACCGTCGCCTTGCCCTCAATGTCTTTGATTTCACAAACCATGCAACCTATACCGCCCTGTCAATTTTATACCGTGTTCCGATGTCTACTTTGTACGACCATGCTCATGGAAGGCAGTCGAGAGAAAGCAGCCAAGCATTGCCTCAACCCTCAAAAAGAAAAGGCTCTTGTGATACAGATTGTTACCATTGCTGGGAATCTTAACTTATCCAAGATCGCTTTTGCTGTCTTTAATGCTATATTCCCGCTCCACAGCGCCAGCATCGATCAACATCTGCACCACCTTTTCGTGACCTCCCTCTGATGCCGCGTACAGTGCGTTGCCATTATATTGAGCATTCACATCGGCTCCGGCATCGATCAATATCTGCACTACCTTCTTGTGACCTCTTGTTGATGCCGCCTGCAGCGCATTACCATAATATTCACCTTGAGCATTCACATCGGCTCCGGCATTGATCAATAGCTGCACTATCTTTTCGTGACCATTCAATGATGCCGCGTACAGTGCGTGATCGTATGTATCTTGAGCAATCACATCGGCTCCGGCATCGATCAATATCTGCACTACCTTTTCGTGACCTTCTCTTGATGCCGCGTGCAATGCGTGATCGTATCTACCTCGAGCATCCACATCGGCTCCGACATCGATCAATATCTGCACTACCTTTTCGTGACCTTCTCTTGATGCCGCGTGCAATGCGTGATCGTATGTATCTTGAGTAATCACATCGGCTGCGGCATCGATCAATATCTGCACTACCTTTTCGTGACCTCCCTCTGATGCCGCCTGCAGCGCATTACCACAATATCCACCTCGAGCATTTATCAGATCCATTCCCTCGCTGGCAAGTTCTTGGCAAATACTTATTAGCTCATATAGAACTATATCAAGCCCCAGCAATGATGCATAGTATACTGGAGATGCAATGTCGCTTGAGTCGAGCGATAAGTCCATTTGTGTATCCCATGGCCTCCTGTCCGGACTATGAAGTTTCACCCAAGTGTAGAAGGAGCCTTGGTGCTGTTGGAATATTCTCAAGACCAGACGATTTAGTCGAGACGTCGCGCTGGTAGCGTTCCTGTAATGGTGATGCCAAAACAGGGCAGCAAAGTGAGCGAGTGGAAATTCCTTGAGCTTTGTCTGATCGAGCGTTCCGCTGGACAGCCCCGGCTCCTGTAAATATATAAGACATATTTGCGCAATCTCTGCATGTGCGGAGGCACTTTGTAATGCAAGTGAAGCGGCTTTCTGCTGTGTGATGCGATCGGATTCGAGGTATTCTTGTACAGAGAAGTGAGCAATACGAACGGTCGGCGTCATTCCTTCTATATCATTGTAGCCGTCAGACACAAACTGTGTCTCATCATCTCTCTTGACGCCGAAGTCGATTAGGCCGGGACATATCTCACGGAGATCGTCCGCGTCCTGTAGTCGACGTCGGAGATTAAGACATGCCGGCTCGTCAAGGTCGACAGCGATTCCGTCAATGACTTCTTGTACCGTCAATGGGCGAAACGAGAAGCACAATAGAGTCAGGATTCGCCGGGCATCTTTAATTGATCCCTCGTCGATACTGCACAGGATTCGCTCATATGTCTCGTCCAAACTTCGTGGCAATGACTGCAGGCACCGTTCCAGATGACATTCACTCCGAGGACATCGCCTGAGAGACTCGAATTGGCATTCGACCCAACGAAATCTGTGTCTTGTCAGTATCAACAAAGATACAGCTCTAGCTCACTTACACCCCCTGAGCCCGCTCGGCCAATACTTGTTGGATTCGGTCATGATGCGCACGCCACTTTCGTAGCTTCGGGTCGATTTCCAGTTGTCCGGAGATGAAGTTGCTGATGTCGTGGTTAATCTCGGCATTTTTCATGGTCACTTCTTCATTCCCCACAGGACTCAGAGATTCGCGGATGTCAGGCTCGTCGCGACTGGTAACCAACAGGTGCAGTCCCGGCAAGAGCCACTTCCGCATCGTTTCAATTGTATTGAGGACCTGGTCCCGTTGGCCATATCGAGGACTCTCGTCCAGTGCGTCAAACAGGATATACACCTGATCGAACTTTCGAACCAGGTGTCTGAGATGCACTGTCAAGACTATTGCCGGAGGAATGCCAGTGCGGTACGAATCATGTAGACGGGCGAGGTCTGTATGACTATCGGAGAGTTGGCCCGACAGTTGTAGTAGCAGAGCGCGTAGCATAGCTGACTCGCCTTGTTTAGATTCATCATTGAATGTAAAATAGAAAAATGTAATGCCCACACCTCGATCAGACCGTTTATGACGAAATGTATACTGGATGGCCGTCGAGCACAAGACAGATTTCCCACATCCTGCAAACCCATTGAGCCAGAGGAAGGATCTATCCCGAGTCAACCAGGTGTCAAAGACAGGACCCTTAACGAACCACACGCCCGTGCTTTGATGGCGTTTAGCGCACGCAGCGTCATGGTTGACAGTTGCGTCCGGCGCCTTGAGCCAGTCACGGATCGTCGATGAGATCTGGCTCGCTCTCACAACCTCGACAAGCGACTTGAGCCCGGTGATATCGTCTTGAGTAGTTTGGTGGTCTCTGAGCTGCAGCACTTCAAGAGCTAGTGATAAATTTTCACGTATCTCGCTGATGTCTTCTTCGAGCTTCTGGAGGGTACTTTGTCGGAGCGGGTATGCTGCTCGGCGCCCAGCGACTTTGATTGTGCCCTTGATGCCGCTGATCGAGGCTTTATCAAACCTTTTACACTCTTTTTTGAGTTCTTGAATGAGCTCGTCGCATTTATAGAGGGAAGATTCGATATTCTTGATCAGACCTTGCTCATCAGGCCGAAAAATACGACTCTGCAGTGCATCGTCAAGACATCGAAATGTGCTCAGGAGACTCTCGAGGTTCCCCGTCGTTCGGGCCACATCGGTGCCTTGACCCCTGTATGAGGTGTAGAACTCGATGAGAGATTTGGTCACTTGGATACCGAGCGTGATTAGCCCCGCAACCCCAGCGGCAACGGAAAACGGGTCCGTCATGGCAGGAGTTCTGGCATTTACGGTGAGACCATCAACACGCTAGCGTCAGAGATGAGATTTAGGAAAGATCTAAGACGGTGGAGGGAACACTTCGAGTAAATTCTGATTTCTCTGCTTAATACGTGGCAGAGTCGATCAGCAGCTGAGAGTTGCCTTGGCACGATGGGGTACTGTAGCATGTGGAGACCTGCCTGACTGCCTGAGTGGTCCCGCCAAGCGATGAGGCTGTTGTGCTGTAGGCCAGGCGCCTGAGGCCCTGGCTTGAGGCCAAAAGGCAGGCCAGCACCAGACCCATTCGACTCTCCCAACTGCCCTTCGTTCACGTCGCCAACTATCGTTGTATGCGAAACCTGTGCCGTTTTTTATTTTTTGCCGAGAGCCCCATCAAAATTATTGGCGAATCTGCAAAATAAGAACCAGAGTTGTAAAATCGACCCCACTGGCCCCCCCAGTGCTTCATATGTAGTATATTCAATGCTTCATATGTAGTATATCCAGTGCTTCATTTGTAGTATCGTTGATTGCGAAACCTGTGCCGTTTTACTAGGATTTGTCGAGGATTTGTCGAGAGCCCCGCCAAATTTAGTGGCGAATTTTCAAAAAGTGCAAAATAAGGGGGGGGTAGTGGGGTTGATTTTTGGTTTCTTATTTTGCACTTTTTGAAAATTCGCCACTAAATTTGGCGGGGCTCTCGACAAATTCTAAAAAGCAATACTGGTTTCGCACCCAACGGTACTACATATGACACATTGGATATACTACATATGGAGCACTGGGTATACTACATATGAAGCATTGAATATACTACATATGAAGCACTGGGGGGGCCAGTGGGGTCGATTTTACAACTCTGGTTCTTATTTTGCAGATTCGCCAATAATTTTGATGGGGCTCTCGGCAAAAAATAAAAAACGGCACAGGTTTCGCATACAACGATATAAATAATATCTGCAGCAGAGCAAATTACTCGCTATCGACCATTCTCGCTTGTAGCATCTTCCACTAAGCCGCTCGTACCTCCAGCTCGCGTCTTCGTCCATCACGCTTGGCTCCTCCCGCTGAAGGTCTGGTCACCTCTCCCCCAGCAATTTCTTCTGTCATTCTACGTCCTACTGGGAGCCGAGGATACGCCAGAGGGAAGAAGATTGACCCAAGCCTGGCCTGCCAGGTGAGCAGGAACCACCGTCCGTGGAAAAGCAAAAGACAGTGAACGAGACACACAACATAACAAGGAAGATTATGGAAGACGTGACGAGTATCGGCAGGACGCAACAACGGATCAGGTGAATATGGGAGCTATGAAAGACGCACTGCCTGTTGCTGTGTAAGTTCGTAGTGTCCCGACGCCGACCGGACATAGGCCCAAACAGGATACAAACAGGATACAAACAGGATATAGAGAGCACAAAAGAGCTCCCTATCGTACTGCTGTCAACATGTTGAGTTGAAGACCTTGATATAAACTTGATTCATCCCAAGTCTGAGGTCGTTGCGCAAGCTGTTGTCAACGTCAGAAGCCGTGGGACGAGCGCTTGGCAATATCATCCTCGACTTTTCTAATGATGTTATCCATTGCTTCCAAAAAGACGCAGTGTATACCCGTTGCTCCCAATGTTACCAAGGCCGATATGAAGCCCCATCTTCGAGGGCTCATAGGCCTTCGCTCGCCTCACTGGAAGACCGGAGTACTTCAAACATATGCTCTGGTGCCTCATACTTGCCTTCCTCCTGACTACAGAACAAAGAGATCAGACCTTAACAATGATGTATTAGCGCTAGGACTTACGTTCTGGCCAGGTGGTATCTATGTCAATCTCCGATATGAATGCCTGTCGTGGTTCTTTTGAAATGGTTTCCGACTAAGTGAAGCAGATGTGATTCAATAACATCAAATCTATAACCTCGAGTAATTCAATCAAAATGCAAAATCGAGCAACAATTCAGAGTTCTGATTTCTTCTTCAGCCTTTTCACTTCTTGAGAACGTGAACCTTATCTCTTAACCCGCTGTAGGTGCCGACTTCTTGCGCTTAGAAAAACGACTGGCTGCTTTTACATCACGATTCGTCTGTGCTTCGACGATGTTCTCATAGCTCATCACCTTGGGCAGGACCAGGTACGGTCGATCTTACTAGCTTTCGAGATACCTTTTTATTATTTTACGTAGAGGCAAGTCTATTATCGTCGAGAAGAAGAAAGCGCTCTGTATATATCTTTTATAGCCGCATTTGCCGTAATTTCTAAAGACAAACCCTAGAAAGATCATCATCTAGTCTATCGATTTCTTGTTTGATTTTACTGCGCAATAACCAAAGGTTATTATTTAACGTGGTAGGTGTTTGAAGCAACTTATCGCAGAGAAGATTGAATTTCGAAATTGTATTAGTCCGACTTCTAGATTTCTCCAAGAACCAGGTCTAGATTAATAGGGAAAAGTCTAGATTTCAATCAACTTGATTTAATATTTCTATGAGTTATATTGCTACGGCACATACTCGTACGCGGCTGCAAAGAAGAATAAATCTTCTGAATACAAATTCACCAAGGCCATCTGGACCAACACCAAAACGCTCGAAACCTTGTAGTTGTCCCAGCATCAGCGATGAGTTAAGTCTTTGGTCACCCTTCAAGGCACACCAGAGAGCATGGTATCAATCGGACGGTATCCCGTCAAGTTGAAACCAGGAATATATTTCTCTCCGTACTCGCCGACCCAGTTGTCGGCTGTGGTCGCCTTTTTAGTCTGGCACAGGTGGACAGCAATGCCCTTCACCTCATCCATAAAGCCACTACGGGGCAGCGCCTCAGCGATAGCGTTCCATTCATCCCAGGTAAGGCCCGGAGCGGACACATTATTTGCGCCTGAAAAGTCCGCGATTGTGCTTGTCGGTAATCTCGAAGTCAGCATTACCATATTTCGTGATGTATCGGGAGAAAGAAAAGGGAAACAAAAGGTCGGTTTGGTCTCATAACGAGTGTCCAAAAAAATGAGAATGGCTCCTAAATCACATACCCAATGCTGGTCAAAGCTACCTCGACTTGCTTATGGGCTGCGAAGGATGGAGTCGAGTGCAGCGCGATCGAGTCCCACACAAGCTGTTGTTTGTGATGGTCCCAGCTGGGGGCTTTGGAGCGGAGGAATTCCCGGGCTGCGTTGGCGCCGTCGACTTCGAAGCGCTTGTCCGGGGTGATGAGCGCGCCGGAAGGGTCCCAGCCGAGGTCGTGCAGGATGGTGGAGACGGCATGGACTTCTTTGTCCACGTTCTGGAAAGCGGGGACACGAGAGGATATGATAACGCCGTAGAGCCATGAGCGCATTACGTGGTTGAAGATCCCGGGCGTGGTGTGCTGCCGAGTGTAGTCGAGAGCATCTTGGATGAGAGGTGTATCTGGGACTGTAACGCCTACCAGAACGCGGTTTGGAAGCTGTGGAGAGTGACCCGCAGGCATAGCAATAGTGATGCAAAACAAAGTAAGGAAACTGTAAAGAGATGTAGCCTTCATTGGCGACGATTGATTACCCGAGCCAATAATATCAGAGAGGGCCGAGATTGGATTTGTAAATGCCTTGAGCAGAAAGACAGCCGAGGAAAGTACTATATATTCAAATTTCGTTATATGAAGCGTTAATTTGAGCATGTTTTCGGGAATATGTTCACCGATTGGTGGCTGTGTATATTCGCCTCGCGGTTGAGGTTTGCTGAGATTTGAAATCAATCTTGCTGCCTATCGCCAGCTAAAGAATGGAACTGCTTTGCAAGAATCTTGATGCGCCTTCTTCTGGTATGTTTAGCCTAAATGGAATCTGTAGAGTTGGTTGGACTTCTCCGCTATTCTAATAAAGTACTTTTCTTATGGGATTGATCATGTGCATGATCGTACGATACAGAACACCACTGAAATAGATCGACAGCCTGACCACGATCAAGAACCGACCCAACAAGTCTGGAGCGTCACTGTGCCAAGACCTGGTGATGAATCAATCTCACGTAATGCAAATGCGCCAGGAGGAGCATTGCCGAGTCTAAGGAGGATGTAGAGCGGTCTTAAGTGGAGGAATTCCGTGGACTGTAGTCGATCTATGACTGGAAGACGGAGAAAGGAGTGAAGCTTCGATCTTCCCTGCCGCAAGATCAATAAAGTGAGCACATTTTCAGACTGTTAATATCAACATCAGTTCGGACAACCGCGACAATGTCGAACCTTGGATACTACTCGTATGAAGGCCTTGGAAAATGGAGCCAAGAGCAGCTCTGGTACAGCCAGGCCGTACGCATTTGCGACAGGATCGAGTGTGCTGGGCAAGGTATCAGGAATCAGTATTCCTTCAGCCCATACACGCTGACCGTATTTGAGCATAGCCAGGTGGGATCCAAGACAGGTCACTGCCATGTAAAGCTCGAGGACCAGATAGACCAGGCATTTACAGATGTGGATCTTGTTCTCACAAATGCAGGCGGTCTCGGATGGCAACAGGTCTTCCGCGTCAATGCATATCATCTTCCCTTGGACGACTGCGTCGTTGCCACTATGGTGCGCAAATTCAAGCAATGGATGCCATACCACCAACCAATTTGGACTTGTGTGGGAGTGGCGAATCTCGCTCAAGCTGACATGAAGGTCAAAATCGAGGGCCGTCGCTGTATCTGAGATTGGAAGGTAGAGAAGACGGCTGCTACGAGTTAAGGTATGAGACTCTGGCGCCCACTCTAATAGGAAGCTGATTTAGTCCTTGACGTATATTTATGTAGACTTTATCCATCTACGCGTTGATATCTCCTAGACCCACCCTTCTTTGCGACCGCTTTTCAAAGCGAGCGAGAAGGTGCTTTTACCGTATAGACGTAGTTCGCCAGAGATCCTGTAATATGCCTTGTGAGAAACAGCGCACCAGCGCCGCCTACACGAAAGACCATCTCATCTGAGGACATGGTTAGTCTTTTTACTGTATAAGCAGGGCCAAAGGATAGGTTGCGTCTTATTTCAAATGGCGCTTCAATACCGAGGGCAGCGCACAGTGACGGTCGAATATCTTGTTAAATTCCGGAGCTAGATCCGTATACTTTCATGCTCTTGGCCCAATACTTCCTTGGTCTTGGATTGGCACCGACAGCATCCTGTTCTAAACAAGACTTCATGCAGAGGAAGGCAACGGAGTGAGTATTGGCGATTACCACAATAGATGAAGGTCGTGTTGTCAGGCGGACGTTCTCTACATACCGCGGCTTCTCCGCGCTCAAGTTGTTGACAGGATTCGGTGCAACATGGCGTTGACCATGATGGTTGTATATTCTAGCTAGTTTTTGATGTCTGGACGCTTAAGCGAGTTTTCCAAGGCCGAATTTCGCTTAGAACTATTCTAGGTACTAGCCTGACGTGCCTCGACCTCGGCTTCAGCAGTCAGCATCGAAATCAGTCATTTTTCGGCTTAGACATTGAAACTGCTCATGAGTCCAGACACGAAGTTGCAGTGACAATACTCAACCCCTATCAATGGCCGCTGTACCGCCAGTAGCGATAGTCTGTGTCGGGATGGCCGGTGAGTAAAAACGGTCATCTCTGCGCATTGTGGGAGTACTGAACTCCAGCTAACTCTAAGTGCTCCTCCAGGCTCAGGAAAGACCACATTCGTGCAAAGAATCAACTCTCATCTCCACTCAAAGCGCGAGCCGCCGTATGTCATAAATTTAGACCCTGCTGTCCGCAACGTCCCATTTGACAGCAACATTGACATAAGAGACTCGCTCAACTACAAGGAGGTCATGAAAGAATATAATCTTGGGCCAAATGGCGGCATTTTGACTTCTCTCAACATTTTTGCAACCAAAATTGATCAGGTCATGAATATATTAGAGAAGCGTACGAGTCCAGATCCAAAGACACCTAATGCTAAGCCGATTAAGAACATTATTGTTGATACACCCGGACAGATTGAAGTTTTTGTGTGGAGTGCATCTGGGAGCATACTGCTTGACTCATTGGCATCTACCTTTCCCACCGTCATTGCATACATCATTGATACACCCCGGACTACATCGACCAGCACCTTCATGAGCAATATGCTTTACGCTTGCAGTATTCTTTACAAAACAAAGCTTCCAATGATCTTAGTTTTCAACAAAACCGATGTCAAGGATGCAGACTTTGCAAAAGAATGGATGACAGACTTTGAAGCTTTCCAAGCCGCTTTGAAACAGGAAGAAGATAGTGGCAGTTTTGGCGGGGCAGAGGGTGGCAGTGGTGGCCTCGGTGGTGGTAGTGGGTACATGGGATCGTTGCTAAACAGCATGAGTCTTATGTTAGAAGAGTTCTATCGTCACCTAAACGTTGTAGGAGTGAGCTCCATGACAGGACAAGGTGTCAATGAATTTTTTGAAGCCGTCAGCGAAAAAGCAAAAGAATTCGAGAGAGATTACAAACCTGAGCTTGAAAAACGGAGAGAAGAGAGGCAGCAGGAGAAGGAAGGCAAGAGGGGGAAAGAACTTGGAAAACTGATGAAAGACATGAACGTCTCCGACTCTGACCGGGAACCATCGGCTGGATTGAGAACAGCAAGAGCTTCACAGGAGCAAGACATGGACACCATCAGTGACATGGAAGATGCGGATGCAGGGGCTGAAGAAGATGGCTCTGATGAAGCTGAGGCTGGGGAAGGAGGGTCTACAGACGATGTGCTCTCGCGTCGCTACAAGAAGGCATTAGCAGATGAAAGGGGATCCAGTACATCCACGGAGGAACACAGCTTCACGAGATATCTGCGAGCGAGCGGAATGAATTGATGATACCTCGGTCTCAGCTTTGCAGGCGTTCTTCGTACCTGAATACCGCGGAGGCGTATCTGAGCCTAGCAAGGAGTCTGGGTACTGGAAAATACCTCTCTCAGGGCATAGGTTCCTTATGAACGGAGTTATACACTTTCTAGTCTAGCGTGTTATTTGAATTGAGCATTTCTCGGACTGCACACATAAGCAATTGGGAATTGGAATTTTCCTACCTGGAGATTCTTACATTCGTGATACAGAGCTTCTTGACTCGTTGCGTAGTTCGAATAAAATAATTATTGGTGTTGTGGAGGTTATTCCGGCTCACTTATGTCATGCTACGAACGACGCACACTACAGAAACTTTTCAAAGGTACCGAAGTACTCCTCCACCTCCGCAATTACTTCGTTACCACCTCCCCAACGTCTTTCCTCCATACATATCGTGCATGTTAGACCTTGCGGCGATCTCTCAAACGCAATTTACAAAGTTTTACCGCTCACAGAATTAGTTACGGTTGTTGATGCTCCACTCATGAGGGTACGAGTAATCTTGAGTTGATCTGCCTAGCAGCCTACGGATCTCACGCCGTGACTGGAATTTTCCCACACTTTATACCTCCCAATACGAGAGCTTACTCAGGGTGTAAGTCCTTTACTACCCTGGTCAATCATGAAGCTCCAGGACAATCTGATTGACGTGTTTGTGTTGACGTTTTGAGCAGTTTGCGCCCACGCCCACGCCTTCACTTTGGACTCAAGACTGATATTGCCGATTTAATAACCCTCCACCACCGCAGCCAAGCCTGCATCTCTTCGCCCAATTTGACAACCTTCCACCTTCGAGAGCTCACGTTTGGCAACATAAAAGACTGTAGTTTTGCTGACCTCGGCTCAACATCTGCGCTATTTGTCCGTCGTCGAAAACGGGTGAAGGCTTCCCAAGCGGTTTCCTGACTGTGCCTACGATAAACATATCCAGTATCTCAGCTTTTGTTTTCCATTAGGCATTTAAAATTCGCACGCGCCTTGAGTATCTACGGGAATACGGAAACTGTCCATCGGCTTTAGCGTATCATAAATCTCAGAGGAAAATTTCGTCACCCCTCAAGAGCTGGAAGACGATTAAGTGGGCTGTGCCTGGTGGAGCAAGGTGTGGGTGGAGGTTGTACCCCTCCTCCTGTCAACCGTTGGTTTTTTACGATATAAATATCCGATAGCTGCAGAAAAAGCAACGTACTAGGCTTTTACAAACCAAGTCTGAACGAAAGGATGTCAGCGGCAACACAAAAGCCTGTTGGGGAGCTGCCGCAGGCTGCGCCAGCTTTTTCATACGCTCAAGCTGCGAAAGGAATGTATCCCTCCGTGCCTTCGGCCCTCCCTTCTGGCAAGACCTCTTCAGAGATTACAGAAATGACTCCCAGGAGAACTTCAATACCAGACTCCAAACCTGTATCAATGGTCTCAGATCGACCCATGACCAAACGGACCGCGAGCGAAGGTCGTGAATCGCATGGAGGCGATTTAAAGACCAGCAATGAACCAGACTCCGTGTCGTCTAACAGTGGAGAGACCGCACCAACAAACACATCTTTAACATGCTATCCTCAGTCTGGGGGGCGTGATCAGGCTGTTAACTCTACGCCATCCTCGCCTGGCTTTGGTACTGCCTCAACGTCTACATTGCCGAAGGAGGATGACCTGTTCTCAACACCCAATGGTTCTTCGGATTCGACCTGGGAAAAGCATTCACAAACGTCTCAGAATGGAGCAAAAACCGGAGAGAAGGTCGGCGCAGAGAAGGAACAGAGTGCAGGTACCGCATGGGATGAGGAACCACCACTACCTGTGTCGCTTAAGGAAGCACCACCACCAGCCATCAACTTTTGGCAGCAACGGAAAGAAGCCCAAGATGCAAAAAGCAAAGCTTTAAAGCAGGTAGCTCCGGCTGCAAAATCGGAATTAGCAACCTCAAACGTCCGGTACGGAAGCATGAACGGCCCACCTAGGGGGTTGGAGAATGATGTAGACTTGAAGAGGCAAGATACCAAGAAGAAGGCTAAGGGTAATGTTGGGCCTCCAGACGAGCGGACAGCGCCAAGAGCTGTCAAGGACGGTATCAAGTCAGCAGATGGTAAATCAAGGAACGGCGAAGAAGGTAATATCATGCCCAGTTATCCACGCAGTAAGTTACTGATAGAGTGCAGGCGGCGCTCATCGACCTGCACGATCACCGGAAGCAGAAAAGCCTACAGTAATGGCCCCGCCTCCACCTCCTGGAGATGCGATTTCTTGGCCAACGCCAGACAGCGCGCAAGGTGAAGAGAAGAAGAAGGCCCATGATAGGGTGGAGAAGGGCGAGAGAGATAAAGTTCCAACCACGAAGCCTCATGGAAAGGAGAAATGGATGCCGGTACCATATGTACCATCCGCCGTATTCAATACCCCTCTACCTCTCTCCCGTAGAGGAGGGAGACCTACGCGTGGTAGGGAAGGTGGTGCTCGCGGAGGAGGTGTCGGTCACGGAGGCAGCGTGGCCCATGGAGGTAATAGTATTGAAAAGCAAACGACAGGACAGCTAGGCAACTCCACTGGTGCAGTCCTGGCTGGCGTTGGCGAGCGCGGAAGAGCAGACCTGAGCTTGCCTAAGAATACCTCAAATGCTTCAAGACCGAAGAGAGCGGCGAGCGCCGGGCCTCCCACGTTGAGAGAACAACGAAACACTGCTGATACTGTGAGGGGAGAAAAACATAAAGAAAGCGATCTGGGGACCAAATCAGGAAGTCAGAACGGACCAGCTGCGAACGAACCTAGAAGGACGTCTGGTGGTGCAGAAATAAAATCCATCCAGATCGATTCAAATGTCTCAGCAAGTAATAGAGCATCTAATGCTGCAAAACCTGCACACACCACTCCAACTAAGGATGAGAGACGGCAAAGTGTGCCACATGACACACATGGGCATCCCAAGTCTGCTGGATCCGAACGACGGAGTGAGGGAACAATGCGCCCACCCGATTACTCAAGGGACTTCCATGGCTATATGCCAATGCGCGAACGCGGTGAAGGACGGTCAGAACGTGGTCGTGGAGGACTTCGCGGAAGAGGTGGAAACCATGGTTTTTCAACCTCAACCGTAACAAATGGACAGGGCTTTCCCAACGGCCACCCATATCAATACCAGTCTCCGGTGCCACCTCAGCCTTCGAAGTCACACTCAAGCCATGAACGACACGCAGTACAATCACAGGGTGGTCCCTTCCTGTCCTCCCAATCACATGGCAGACATTTCCGCTCGAGTTCGCGTTCTCAGTCCATACCGCATTCAGCACCGTACGGTAGATTCCCCAATGGACCTCATTCTGGAGCGCCGCATCTGCCCAATCTTCAGACAGATTTAGCGAACCAATACGGCTATCAGCCTGGTAACCAGGGTATTATGAGCGCTATGCCATTTAATGCATACATGGAGCAAGTATCACTATACGGCATGGTCTCGATGCAAATGTATGTATTCGATGTAGTGAAATCCTGAAGCACAACTAATGCATATTCAGGGAATACTACTTTTCAGTAGATAATCTCTGCAAAGACATGTTTCTCCGCAAACATATGGACTCCCAAGGATTTGTATTCCTCAGTGTTTTGGCGAAGTTCAATCGTATCAGACAACTCACCCAAGATATGGAACTGATCAGACATGTTTGCCTGAATTCACCGAACATTGAGTTCCGCCAGGGAACCGACGGTATCGACCGCCTGCGTAAACGCGAAGGATGGCAGCAGTGGGTACTCAATATGGAGGAACGCGATTCATCAGCGCAGAATGATGGCCTCACACCCTCGCAGCAGCCGCGCGTTCCACATCTACCAATCTCTGATGCCCCATATGGCTATGATGAACTTCAAGGACCTTTGCCCAAGTTTAATGGCGCGATTACGAGACCGGAAGACACTCAATACATGCCTTCTGACGGCATGGCTGCCCCCTTCGTCCCGTCTGCCCCTGCTCCTTTGGTGATGGCAAATGGGAACATCAGCGATGCTTCAGTCACGCAAACGCCACTGTCTGCCGCAGTACCAGACTTTGCTCCTGGAATTCCCTCTCTATATACTCGCAGCTTGTCCTTGGATGCTAGTCCGAATGGAGCAAGCTCATTTACAGATGAGCAGGTTGAGAGTCTAATGATTGTTGTTCGCAAACCAATCAACCCTTCGACGCCTCTACCTCCTCCTTTCCATTCGCAGTCTTCTCGTACCTTTTCGAATGGTTCCATTGACGGCCGAACCATTCATGACGAGCTCTTCAAACTTGAGGAGCGCCAATCCAGGCCAATGACCAACGGCGATACTCCGTTAGATCTGTAAGTTTGGTGCATCCAATTTCCAGACCTCATTGGTGCGTGTTACTGACAAATTGTAGCGTTGACATGAGCAGATCTCAGAGATCTCGAAGTCCATTCCACCTAGGATCACCCAGCCGACAAGTCAATACAAATGCATCACCTGTCTTCTGGGTCAAGGACAAAGACACCCCGATTGATTCTTTGCCGAATGATCTGACCCACGAATCATACAATGTGTTCCGACGAAATGCCTTGAAGCAGCGTGAACAAGTTGGGGTAGGCAACTGCCACCGCGACATGGATATTCTCTACCAATTCTGGTCTCATTTCCTTATTCGAAATTTCAACATACGCATGTACGAAGAATTTCGGCAGGTAGCGTTTGAAGATGCCAAACAGCATGAATCGACAGTAGGCATTCGGAACTTGATACAGTACTATGACGAGTCGATCTTGGGCCAAAAGGTTATCACTGACGAGATCGCTCGCGACTTTGTGGATTTGGTGAAAGATGACAGCCTGGCCACGAAGAGGTTGGCTTTTGACAAATTGAGAGCTGCTTGGAGGAACGGCGCGTTCAACCTAAAAAACCGCAAGAAGATCGACAACATAATTGACGCAGAACTCAAAGCTGAGCTCGAACGCTGAATCCAAGGCTACTAATCCCGCCCTTCACAATCTGGACATATGAGCAAGGGGAAATCCTACATGCTCGAAGCGGACTCTACGAGCGATGTACTGCTACCAAACACTTTCTCGGACCCTAACCAACGCAAAAGTTATGACGGCGTTCTATTGATAGCATATTCGAGGAGCTTCAGAGTCTTGGAGTTTTTATCTGTTGGCTGGAAAATTGATGCTGCTACGGCTTACATAGACTTTTTCTTTTCTTTCAACTTACGCATGCGCTCGAAATCCAGCAAATTCCAAGGGTCTGGCAACAGGGCATGGAGGAATCTTGCAGCATCAAGACAAGTATTTCAAAGAGCATCCAGACGTTCAGGAAGAAACGGATTGTGGATCAGTCACTCGGCCTTCCATGCTCATGGAACAAGGAAAAGATCTTGAAATCTAGTCACTCGATCTTCATGCTTGAAGACGAGCCTTTTGCCAAACGCGAACACTTCACCATCCGTGAGACGTACGACATTGGCTATGTCGATGGTTCTGCATGCGTCCGTAGATTTTATGCTTCCGCTGGTACATATCTGAACCAAAATATCCAATCATTGCAAAAATATTGTCCTGCACCATGACCACTCCAACACCTACCTAAGCAAAGAGCGAGAAAGCCTCAAGAGTCAAGAGAGTCACCACAAAGTGCTTTACGCTATAGACGGAACGGGAAAACGTATGACCGACGCGTTACTGAATTGGGACGTAGGTGGCGGTGCTCAGTTGCCACACCTATCCGCCCGCTGTTCATTGTTTCTTGTTGTTGAGTTCACATTTGCATCCATCACAACCTCAGCGATGGCGCCTTCCAGCGGGCATCTCTTAGTCCCCAAGACCATGAGAATCCTCAAGTACTATCCCTTCTATATATCCCAACTCAATCCATACTGACACCACCCAGATTCGCTCTCGAAAAGGCCAATGCCGTCATTCGCTCCAAACTCTCGACATCAACCAGCACCGCCGGGAATGCAGTCCTTCAGCCCATTCGTATCTATGCTCAAACCCAACCAATCCACCCCTTAGCGCAATTCCGCCAATCACGCTCTCAGCTCCGCTGGTTCTCCCAGAGCACCCGAAAACTCACCTCTGCTTCTCATCCCGCAGGCCCATACAACCGGGCCTCTTTTCCCGTTTCGAAAACCAGCAGAGCTGTCGTACGTAGCGGGGCCGCGCCGTTCACGTCGACTCTTCGCCCGAACTTGACAGGCGGAGCTCTGCCTCGCACAGCCGGAGGGTACTCCCTTGGCGGCAGTGGAAGACAAGGCGTGCGGCATTTCAGCCACACTCCCTCTGTCCAAGCCCAAGTGGTACAGAACGTCAGCGCGGGTATCCGAGCTTTTGTTGTCGGTGGTGGGAAAGCCCGCTACGATGGTATTGACCCAAGATCCGGAGCGAAGAAGTACAAGGCGGTTACGAAGACGCAGGATCAGGTTCTTGAAAGCCTGTCTAAACCTATCCCTAGTCTTGGTTCATCCCTTGAATTCCGGGTCAGCCCTATCGTTACTGCGCTCGATCCTTCATTCTCTCCCTCCACCTCCACCCTCAACACTTCTGGTCTTCTGGACACCCTCGCCACCGACTTCGCCCGCGCCCTCCGCGATCTCTCCCTCATCCTCACCGACCTCCGCCGTTTAGCCTCTCTCGGGGATCTCCCGCTAATCCTCACCAACACCCCCACCGGCCCTACCCTCGTCGTCCGCTTCCCAGGTTGCGATGCGAAAGCCGTCGAGAGCCTATGCGATGAAGTAGGCGTCAGGAGGGGCGTTGTGAAGGAAGACGAGGCGTGGCGTGGCGACAAGGCGGCTGAGATGGCATTACTGTTTCCCTTCGCTTCTACCAGTGATGCTATAAGCGAAGCCGCGGATGAGTACTTTGAACCAGCTGCCACAAAACGGGAGCCAGAAAAGCTCGATTGGCGGCACATGCTCTCGCCCTCTGAGCGTCGTTCTGTTACCCCTTACTCCAACACATTAAGCACTATAGCCACCTTTACAGAGCTTGTGCATCAAGATTCCATCCTCACGCCTCTGGAGTCGCCGGAGGGATATGAGAGCCTACGGGCTAGCGATTTCGGCAGCGAGGATCCTCCAACGAGTTGCCATCACTATCAGCAGTCAGACGCGGATCTGCATTCCAAGAGTACTGAGAGGGTGGCTAGCGAGGAGTATGAAGGTCTTGAGGGAATTTACAAGTTCTTGAGGGAGTGCGAACAGGCCAGGAGGTAGTAGGGGTTATGAGCTACAGATACCACAGTGGTTTAGATTGGTTACGATGGTGTTTCGAGGGGGGTGACAGGTAGCGGTATCACCAGCGTGCGTGACAGAGTTGTAGCTTTTGCCATGCCAAAATCCTTTGACGACTTCCTTATCTCATCATTCACACCATATATTCCAGCAACCTTGCTGCATTGCAAGAACTCAACCACCACGACATCACCGCCGTCCAACGTGAGAAAAAAAAACACAAAGAGAGAAAAATCTCTCGACCAGCGACGTCGAGTCTCAGAGCCATTCCCCACCATATTACATACTTGCAATAGCTAGCCAACCCAACCCCCCCCTCAAGACAAAACAGCTTCTAACCCCAGCTAGTAAGTACCCTGGCTATGTATATCGCCACATTCTGCATTTCGCATATAGAGAGAGAACCAGATAGGTCTTTTTTCTTACTTCGAGAAAGGATGGAAAGAGGAAGAGGGAGGTGGAGAGGGAACGTGACCTGACGTGATTTATAGTATGTTGATATATATATATAGAGTAGCCTTGAGTCGATGGGCGCTCTTTTTCGTGCTGCTCGATTGCTGCCATCTTCTTCTTGCCTCTTCTTCCTCGTCGTCGTTGTCGTCGTCGTCGTTGTCGTCGTCGTCGTTGTCGTCGTCGTCGTTGTCGTCCCTCTCTCACACCGCAAACTTCCACCGTCGGTTCTGTCGTTCCTTTTTCCTTGCTCTCCTTTTTCCTTCTTTGAGAGGACGGACAGTAACGCTTTCTCCGCACCTTCTCTACCCCCCACACCTTTCCCACCTGTCTCCTCCACCCCATCTTGCCCCTTTCCATTTTCCATCTTCCATCTTCCATTTTCCATTTTCCATTTTCCATTTTCCATTTTCCATTTTCCATTTTCCATTTTCCATTTTCCATCTTCCATCTTCCATCTCCATCTGCACTCATCCCGCCCCCGCCCCACCCTCTCCAAGTCCCCTCTCCTTCACTCATCCAACGATATACACGTACCGGAGCGGTGCGAATACTCAATCCACCACAGTAATCCTTCCTGTTGCGGGGATTCTGCTGTTCTCGCTGTGTCTGTTGGGTTGGATTGGATCTTGATGAGAGGGCTTGTGGGAGACAGGGTTAGAGTTGGAGTTGGGGATTAGCGGGGTTGGAGGGGTTGAGGTGGGATCAGAGGGGGAGGGAAAGGAATGGACGAGAGGGCTATGCTCCTTGAAAGTTTAGGGCCCTCATAGTCTAGGTACCAGAGGAGGTGTCTAGGTGATTTTGGACGGTTGGGTCGGTAATATAGAATAGCTGAATCGTTTAGTCAAAGGGGAGGCGGATGAATATGTGTTGGCGCGGTCGAGACAGAAGGATTGGTCAAGGGAAAGAGGTCGCCAGACTGGGGGATGGGGAATCAGTGTGATCCGCGAAATGCTTTGATGCAAAGAGCGTGGATGTTTTGTGGGGTATACTGAACGTATGGTGCACTATGAGGATCGTTCAAAGAATGATGACCGCTACTGATCCCCTCTTGAAACCGCTTCGAAAGAGACGCGGAAAGTCGACGCTCTAAAGTTTGTTATCGTATTTTCAGCTTTATACCTTTGACCACTGTTTCCGCTCTTTTGCTTCTATCGTTGGGGAGAGCAACAACTCTACCCTGCGGTGTCTTGGGTTGTTGTAGTAGCTACTTATCGGGATTCTTTGTCCTTCTTGGCGTATTCCATGTCCAGGTATTAAAAGATAAATTTCTTATAGGTTTTTTATTAATAAGTTTACGATGTAGATACGAAAAGGCGGACGAAGTGGTAAGCTTGCTCTTCATGGTCCTCTGCCCGTCGATGGAATTGCATGTGTATAGGCTCTTTTGAAGACTCGAAAATTGGTTTAGGAGCGAAGGATGTGTGAATGAGACAATGGCTGACAAGAACAAGGTTATGAGTAGCAAATCGACGAGGATCAGGACTGGCGAGGGGCGAGCGTGAAGGGTTTTGAGGGAGATGGGAACGGCGGAGCTAGAGGCTGGGCGGCTAGTGCTGGCAAGTGCTGGGGAATAAAGCAGAGCTGACGAGGACTGCTTGGGGGAATGAAGGAGAACGGCAAACTATGGACATGATTGAATCTCTGAGACCCTCCATATTGCCAAGAAGGGATTTGCAACAGTCGAGCGAGCTCGGTCCTCATGACTCGAATCAGCGGTAGCAAGTCGGGGAGGATGAGTCTGAGCGCTTCAGGCAAGAATGAGACAGCGCCGTCAAATGACAGCGCCAAAGTCCGACGACGTGACACCGACGAGTTCTGAAGGCCCAAACCTCGGGATGACTGAAGGAGCGGTCATCATAGCAGGACCAAGTGACGAGGAAAGTGGAGCAGCAAAACTCCACATCCCAGAACTGAAGTGCGGGACGGTCGAAAGAGCGGGTGTTACGGCGCGACGACTGACAAAGACGTTGAAGTAAAGACAGTAACCGTTGAGGTTGGGGGTACAGCATGAGGCAGGCATGACAGTTGAATGACGGGATCGATGGATGAGGAGCCGTGGTTTTAGGACCGAGCGTGTGGGGGAAGAAGTGACCAAAATAGGCCGTTAACAATATATGGATGATGGAAATGGAGGCGCGGCCCGTGTTTGAGATACTCAGACACCGATCCCGAAATCGACCGCCGTAGACCCTTCAGAGAAGCCATGGCGCGGTTGATGGTCACGAAGAACGAAGAACGACTCGAAGTATGGTTCTTGGAATGTCATGACGTGAGAAAGTTGTTCGGGCGAAGCGTTTCAAGTGCCTTTGTTGGAAGGGCGGGGTACAGGAGAGAGTGGGGGTGGAAGGAAAATCAAAAACTGCTGTTGGTGTGTTACACTGAAGACGGGGTAAGAAGGTTCGGCTCCGACTTCTCAAGGTTGGTGATAAGAGAGAACGGTCCGACAACGACATGATTCGACAGCAGTAGGAAAACATTGGGCTAGAGCGAATCGAAGAGAGTAGCAAGAAGATGGCTGTGGCCGTTGAGTGACTCGAAGAAAGTGGGGAAGTGTGAAGCGGGACGGTTTCGGTCTGATATCAGAGGGAAGTAAGTAGTGCTACTGTAGCACGACTTGAATGGCGCCGGCGGGCATAACAAATGGCCAGGAAGATCAACGATGGGGTTGAAGTCGATTGTTTAGGAGCCGACCAGGGTTACGTAGGCGCATGCGGCGGTGCATGCCGTCCTGTTGCCTTGATTGGAAATGCGTGCAACGAAATGGAGGGCTTGATATAGTAATGGGCACATGTAAATGCTTTCTGTTCCTTTCATTGGGCTGCAGAATGGCCGTTGAGACCCGGAGATCAGACGCTGCATGTGGGAAATGCGCAAATCCATAGGTCCATGGTTCGAAAGTGCCGGCGCAGGATGTGCTAAAATGCGCACTGATTCGCTTTCCCATGGAGTAATCCCAACGGCGAAGCATGCGGTGAACGCAGCTTGCCCCAGTTAGGCGCCCGATGGCGACGTCGGTCCAGGCAGGATGATCGGCGTGTAACCCTTTGCTGGTTTTCGCTGCAAGATCGTAATCTTCATGGTCAATGCATCAAGATAATCGCCACAATCAGGCTTCACCAAAGGGCTTAGGGATCGCGCTTGATAATATTATACTAGGTTTGGAGAGGATCATCACGTATATCAATCTGTCATCCAAGCCGAAAGCCTGTTGGTTCCGAAGCGTGCGGCAAACCTCAACCCTGTGCCTCCCATGGGGAAATAGCTGACAAGATACCAAACAAGCGACGCTAACTGGAAGATAGCGGACACAAGTGTCAGGGTAGTGCTGTGCAGCTGTCATGTGAGCCGAGTGGTCAGCAGGTCGTTGATCAAACCCGAAGGACTGGATTAGAGGGTGTGCAGTCTCATTCATGAACCACATTTGAGATACATGGACCGTGGAAAGGAATGAAATACGACGTACCTTGATGGCGAAGAACAATGTCAGTCCGATGGAACCGAAGTATGCCGCTGTAAACGGAAGTCGTGGTGTCGAGATGAGATGCTGGGCATACGTGACCGGGCCCATCAGGACCGCCCAAGATGCCAAAAATAGTACAGAGCCCATGGTCCATCTTGATCATACATGGGATTGTCAGCGCAAACGCGTTCGTATTTTGAAGGTAGATACAGAGTGCGAGGTGGAACAATGCTACTTCTAGGCAGTCGAAACACCTGCTCGATCGACTGCACCGTTCCGTGGTCGAGGCTTATCATGCGCCCTTCCAGAAGGTTGTGTACGAATATATGGGGGGAAAAAGTGTGGGCGTGGGTACGCGTTGTGCCGACAAAGCAGGCTTTGGGGGGAGGGATAGACAATGTCAAGCAGGGTTACTCACAAAATAACAAACTTTCGAATTTTCATGGTAGCAAAAACCGGGAACAAAGCGAAGCAGATCACAAAGCACGCCAGCGCTGCCAGATTGCACGCACCAAAGATGAGTAGCCGATCCCATCTGCTTACTGTTGATGCGACATTTTTGGTCAGTACAGAATTTGACACAACGGGCATAGTCGACATGCGTCCAACGCGAGCGGATGGTTGCATGAAGCCATGCGTGTGACGATAACGGCTACGCAGCAGCTAAAGTCCTATCGATAGCGCTTATCGCAAGTACCAAATATCTGGATATATATGGGAAATGTTGTTGGTACTCACGTGCAAAGAAACCTTCATCCTCTTCCCTGCGACTTGGGGCAGGCAACGGGGCTCCAGGTGGGCCTTCGTGGGTCGGAAGCCTAACATAGCCCGAGTCGCCAAAAGGGTTCAGCCTCTGCAGCCTAGAGAGGATGGGCGTCGAGGAGTTGGTGGTGACGGGGACATCTGGATCCCGTCGAGACCAGCCCATGGAGTTCATCGACTCTCGGAACGACGCAGATGCCATCGGTACTTGGTCAGGTAAGTACAGTAGGTACTTTTATCCTATCTGGCACACCCAGGAAGCGCTTGATGATGAAGAGGCCGGTCGCCGCACGTCCCGTCGTACGTTTGCACTAGATAATGCACCAAGCGACTGTCGAGCGATACGTTTCAGGCAATATCAACGGTCGATGATCTTTAGATGATTGTCGACACTTCCCCGGATTAGGCTGGCGAGATGGACGGGAACATGGATGGGATAGGCCGAAGTTGGCGAGCTGCAAGATGCAGAGGTAATGCGCGGCGGGAGACGGATAATTTCGTGCAGATGATCTTTTGTGGGGTAAGACAGCTTGGACGATAGGTAGAGTTACTTAAGGGTAAGGAGGTAGTCAAGCAAAGGGTAAGGCGGGATTAGTTTAGATTGCGATGGGGGGGGGAGCTTGGGTTGCCAATGAGGGTTTTTCGAGGTTCGAGGAATGACCGCTTTGTCTTACGCGGTCAAGGCGTCGATACTTCCAGCGGCGCAGGTGCGCGATATGCAGTGCTTGTGACGAAGAGATCTGATCTTGCTAGAGGGAGGGGGGTGTTTTCTCGGTGTTGGGTGAACTCGTGTTGGGGCAGTGGAAGAGGTTACCAGGAAACAAGAAAAGAGGGTGGTGCTTTGATAGGGAAAGTGGAAAGTGGAAAGTTGGCAGGCTAAAGATACGGTGAAGTAGTTAGCATGTAGTTGGGGAGGGTGGTGGTGGTGTGGCGACTTCTGGGGAAGTGATTGGATCGCAGTCGCAGGAGGCATTTGCAGCACACCCTCTTCTGCGGATCCTTCAGGGTAGAGTGGTAGACGTACTTTAGAATACCGTGATACCGACGGCACCAACGCGAAAGATACTTTCCTTTGATAGATTACTCGTACGGAAGACAGCCAAGCCGGACATGGGAGCATTCAATGGACTGACGCCTTGAGTAGGTCGTTGAGTGAAGAAGGGTCGTCCACCGCTTACTCTAGCGTCCGAGTTGCCGTACTAACTGGTTGGAGCCTAGAGTGACGCATGAGCATTGATCACCGCCACACGCTCTGATCGCCTTTGGTCTCTCTGATAGGCAGGCTCGCCCACTGCGAGAAAGGCTTCGACTAAGGTAGGTAAGGTAGGTAGATACCTTATGAACTACCACCACGACTACTATACCTCCAGACTACAGTACTTTACCTTGAGAGAATTGACTACCTTACTTACCTCACGCTGGCTTGGACACGTCGATACCGTATTCTACTCCTACCTAGACCGATAGTTGCACACCCCCCATTTTACCAGTATATCGTTATTCTTGTTGTAATCGTCCCTTTGTTCATTCCTCGTCTGCCTGGCGTGGGATTGATGAGTCACATTGACCATCCCATGGTGAATGTCGTCGTATGGCCGTGTGGCGGTGATGGTTGCCCATAGCCCCCCCCCCCAAGAAGTGAAACCCTTTGATAATGACCCAGCAGTCGAGTGGTCAAATGGTGAATGGCAGTTGATGCCATCTTGATCTGCTGCAACATAAAGTCCCCCCGTCGCAGTAGGCTCGTAGCCTGCTCCCTGCTGCATCCTGACTGTGCATCTTCTTCCCTTCCCGCCTGAAGCGAAACGCCATCCTGCCGACTTCAAAGAGATTCCGTACCACGACCACATACCAGACCAGATCTGGTCATCCGCCCAAGTCAGCCCCCACCCTTCTAGGACAACCACCATCTCGACTTACTCACCAGAAGAGTCGACGGTCGGACTGGAATTCACTCATGTCGTGTTTGCATTGCTTGGATCCGTAGCCTCACTAAAGCAAGCCCAACACCCTTAATATATACTGCGGCCTTTCGTCCTTCGATTCGGATCTTCCTCCGATCTTGCCATCCTCTGATTCCTGGTACGCTTCTTCCGCTGTCAAACCCGACTGTCACATCCTATCTTTGTGATCTCCATCTTCAGCGATAAGTACTTCAACCAGCCGTGTGTAACATTGAAAGACGCCGAGAGATAAAACCTTCTTTGTTACTCCCCCCCGCGAGACTGTTCCCAATACGAGCGTCATCGTACATTGCGCCCGCCTTAAATTACATTAGCTCGGAACCATCCGACGAAGCGAGCTGCTAGTATACACCGACATCCCTCTTCCACTGATCAACCTCTGAATCCCACAAACCTTCGCTGTCGTCCTCGACATCTCCCCCATCGCGTTTCACATCCACAAGGACGACAGATCGTCCACCGCTCGCCACCAGTGTCTCATCCGCTGGGCGCTCGACGACGCTCCGCTGCCTCGCCAAAGGATCTATCGCTTGCGCAGAAACTCCCCCAACCTGACACCGACTCGGTACCTGGCGGGTCCAGCCTACCTCTCATCGTCGTCGACCCGCGTTTGCTGCGTACGCGGCTGCAAAGCAATACCCCGACGCACCAGAACAACAGCAACACCAATCGTGAAACAATCCTACTGGTTTAGCTAGGGCCAGCAGCAACTAGCCGTTCTGGTAAGCTGCTCCTACGATTCCCTTGATTGCTTCACCATTGTCTCTCGCAAATCGTTGGTTTACTCTTGGTAAATCTGTTTCTACCGAAGCTGCTTTGTGATACCGTTGTATCTGGAAAACGTGATCGTGCTGTCGTTTCTACAGTCCGATTTGAGGCATGTAAGGCTTCGTGCAGTCCTCCCCAGTATCTGTCTCGGTGCGGGTACTTCCCTTGCATAGCCACTACTTGTCTCAGGCCAGTCTTTCGGCTCTATTGTCCCTGTATGCTGCCTTACTGCGCTTGGCTTCAGCAAAAACCACTGCACGCTTTACTAACGCAGCCTCTAGTCATATCCACATCTTCAGGATCAACTACATTGAGGCAAACGAACTTCAGAGAACCCTACAGCCAAACAAAAGCTACTGGGACGACTTTGTTGGCCTGGTTACATCTGCGAAACGAAGCTTTCTCGAGGGAGTTTGCAAACACTCCGTCACCCGTGCCACCAAGCATTTCAGCGGAAAGCAAAGCTCAGTCCAATTGCTGTGGTTGGCGAGTCCCACGTCAAGAAAACTCGATTTAACGGGTCGTCGGCTCCCAGCATACCGAGATCTGCACCGACCTTTTCCAACCGTAGGGTTCATCCATAATCGCTTCTAGAAATCAGCCAACTGCATCTTTCCCACGGCTTGACCCAACACACATAATTACGACCTTTCGACTATCAGGCGGGTACGTCAACAGGCGTTCGCCCTACAGTGTATACCCTCGAACGCGGCATCCGCAACACAAGCTTTAGCGCATTGCCATGCCAGTACCCTGTAAGTAGTATTTTGCATCCCTACATCTTTGAGGCACTCTCGAGTTGTTTCCTCAATTTCTACATCTTCATGGCGTTGAGATTTAGCTACGCTGATTTTCTTTTCATCACTCCAAGGTATTTCAACACTGCCTCCATGTTTGCTCACATGTTTTCTCTTTTAGCTGAGAAACCCTTCGATCTCCAATACTCCATACCAATGACCCGCAAGGACAAACCGATACCAACTTACGATTTCAATCCAGATACAACTCTGGAAGAAGAGTTGGACTTTTTCACTAATACTGGTACTATGGCTGCCACAGGCAATTCGAGCCCATTCATCAAAGACGAACCTGAAGATTACACTTTTCCTGCTCACAGCTACGTACCAAGACAGCAAGGATACATGGAGATTGGTCAGCAGTTTGGACAGAGCACAACCGGTAGTGTTAATCCTTCGGAGCTCACGATGCAGGCCAACAATTTCAATCCCTACAACTTGGGAGGCCACCAGAACTTGTCGTCTAGCTTCAACTTGGGTAATTCCGGGATTGGGGATGACGAGCTCCTGGATCTAGACCTCAACGACGGTTCTGCACATCAGAACCAGATGCAACGTGGTCAACATGGGCTGGAGAATGGCAGCATGCATGCCTACTTTCCGGACCAAGGCCAGTCCGGCTCGACAATGCTCAACAATCAAAACCAGATGTATTCCAATACACCAGACGGTGCACCGATACAGAGTCCTTTCGCACATAACAACTTCAACTATGCCCAATTCGGCTCGTTGCAGCAACAACATATACCCCAAGCTTCGCCCCACATGCGTCCTACGCAAGTTGGAGGAATGGAGACTCGCTACATAAACGGCCGTTCAAAGCCTCAGATGCCTCAACCCATGGACCGCCAGAATTCGGATTCTCGGAGCCCTATGACACCAAAGACACCTGGATTAGGCGGTCTGAATCTTGGCACCCCGGAATCCGGCAGCTTGCCGTCACAACCCATCCACACCAACTTCAATCAGCACCGACATCAGAAGAGTCTATCCAACCAATGGGATAGTACTCCAGGAAGTGTACGCTCCTTCGGCGAGTCGCCCATCTCATCTCCTGGTCATCCAGCAAGTCACGCCCAGATCTCAGAGATCCTAAAATCTGGCAAACACGCCTCATTACCGGCAAAGGTCGAGACTGGCCATCATCCCATCCCAGCCTACCAGACGCAAGAAGCCAAGCGTAGGAGACGACGAGAGTCTCACAACATGGTCGAGCGGAGGCGTCGCGACAACATCAACGAACGTATACAAGAGCTTTCCCACCTTGTACCTCTGCACCGTCTTGAAGACGAAAAGGTCCGCAAGCACATTGTCAACAACTCACCGCTCTCACCAACCCTTGCTGCCGCACACGGTAGCCCACCTCAAGCAACATCCCTGCTTGCTGGAGGTGGTCGACGTGCCACAGGTGCGGGAAGCATAAGCATGGGCATTCCTGTAGAGGAAAAGGATAAAGGTCCCAACAAGGGCGACATCCTCAATGGCGCCGTTAGCTGGACCCGTGATCTGATGTGGGCACTCCACATTAAGCTCCAGCAAGAGACCGAGCTTGCCGAGATCATTACCAGGCTTGGCGGAGAGTTTCCTTTCGAGCAGACCGAAGAGGAAAAGCGCATGAAGAGCGAGCTTCTACACGCCTTTGAGGCTAACGATCCAAGCTCTTTCCAATACACACGCGGACCGGGCAGCGGACTAAGAGTGCCAAATTACACCAACGCCATGGGCGAACCTCTCAACGTCAACCAAAACGGTACACTAAGCCCGCAGAGCCTTAGTCCGGGTGTACAATCAGGCGGCAGCGGCGCCAACAGTGGCGGCCATGGCCACCCCCAATTCTGGAACCACAATGGCCACGATGGTTTCAGCCTCAAGGAGGAGGATGAGTACGGAATGGATATGAATTGACGTGGAAGGATACGAGATTGACGAGACGTGGATGTGGAAATGACTGTCATTTCTTTTCTCTTGCTCCGGGTCGCTTCTGCTTTTCCCCCGCATTCCTTCTCTTGATTTACAACCGGCATCACCCTTTCCCCCATTTCACATGCATACGCCGACCCGGGGGTGGTCGGAGGTGTTTGAGGAGCAACAGACATTGGATTTTATTTACTATACCAACCCCCGCCTTTCATTCTTCTCTTACCAGCATCATCTTCCCGCGAGTATTTTTTGCCTGGCATATACCTATTTGAGGAAGAGGAGTTAATCAGATGTCGTCGGGGAGTTGCGGGATATTTGGCTGTCTGCGCGTCTTTTTCGAGACCTCGATAATCAGAGCCCAGCTCGAGCGCTTTGTTTGGCTTCATAGCTTCGTGGGAGAATACACTGCTTGATGCCTTGAGCTTTTCCAATACAAATCATCTGAAATTCCATTTGAACACTTTGGTCGCTGAGAGGGTTTCGTGATAATTGAATCCCGAGTAATTTCCTCCCATCCACATGAACAATGCGGAGCTTTCATCGCTAGTTCAGCGACCTCCATGAAGGTCCTTTCGACATGCAACCACATTTCGAACTGCCTGAGAAAACTATTTTCCAGACCTCCCCCATCGTAAAACCAACACCCCGCATCGACTCCCCCAACCCTTCAAGCTCCGTGACCCTAAACCAAGATCATCCCTAAAGCAACCAATAAACCCCCCGCTTGCTCCATCCCCACCCCATCAATCCCAACCCAACCCAACCCGTCCGCACCCGTCCGCCCCTCCGTCACCAGCACATCCCCAGGATATCCCCAGCACGTCACACAAGATAAGGGAAGCCTCGGGAGGACCGCTCGGCAATAGGAACGGGAAGGGCGGCAAAAGAGGAGGGCACGTGGAGGCACGAGGGAGGTGGGTTGATCTGATAAGATTAGATATCCCTGATCTGGTCGGGCCGTCACGGTGTGTTCTCTTTACGAAGCGGGCTGGACGTGGTAAGGTAGGGTAGGGTAGGGTGATGTGGGATGTTGGTGTGGGGAAGCGCGATGGGTTGGTTGGTTGGTTGGGGTGTGATTTGGGAAGGGCGAGATGGTGGAAAGGGATGGAGGGGATGGAAGGTAGGGGATGGGATTGGGGGTGGTGAGAAATGGGGAGTGATGGGTGAATATGGAGGAGGTGAGGAGAGACAGGCGGGAACAGCAAGGTTGGGGGGGGGGGATGATGAGATGGGGGGAAGACCCGGTGGAATATACGGGACGAGGGGAGAGGGGAGAGGGAAGATGGGAGTGGGAGTGTAGATTGCTATACCGCGGCGAAAAGAGACTTGGGAATGATAGAGAGGGAATCTTCTATAAGACATCCACCCCTCCCCCACAACCGGCCCCCCTTCCAACATCCATATCCCCATAAACCCCGGCGCCCCGGCGCAGCAGTCGTTCTATTATCCTCGTGTTCTATTTTGCTGTACCAATACTGAAAGACTAAGAGCCCGAAGCATAAGCAACTCGGCAAAGAAATCCCTTGGGCCTAGTAAAAGAAGTAACCTAAACGCCCCCCATTCGACTTCTGTTTCTCTGGCCTATCCGCGATTTTATCCAAAATTGTCCGGGGCACTTTTTGAAGGGAAGAGTGGTCGCTGTGGTTGGTTTAGGTGGAAAGACGTGTTGGAGGGCGTGAGTGTGTCATGAGGTTGGGGTTGTAGGTGGGTTCTGAGACAAAGGTTTCGATATGGAGCAGATGATATATTCAGTTAAGGTGTGGGAGAGTTGGTGCTGTGAGGACGTCGAGATGGGAGGGGACCGAGGAGTCATCGTGGTTTTTGAAAAGCGCGGTAGCTCTGCGTTCTGGTTATTGTCGGTGTTTCTACGTTTGGTTTGGCATATCAGTACCCAGGAGTTGCCAGTAGGCAGCCTACGATAATGAAGGAATTTGTGGCCGAATTGATACATCGGCGTGATAGGGCTGCGTGTGTGGCACAGTTCTGGCGCATGCGCGTCAACTACGAGGTGATGCAATAAAGTATTCGGAATGGCCACCGTACCGCAATTGCACTATACGCGAACATCAACAAAGATGCAAATATTTACATATAAGGGCAATAACGTCAGATACTGTACATATAGAAACGTTAAGTGATTGAAATTAAAATATACATCTAACCATGAAAGTGACTGTCGTCAATTTTTTTAAGATTTGATCCACTCGACGCTTCTGCAGTTAACGTGTTCGTTGAGTGACATGTTTTGATTGACCGTAGAACCCCTGCGTAAATTTAATCATCAAAACTTTGCAATCACACATAATAATCAATAATTGAGTTAAATCTGATTATTAGCGACTTCAGTTATAGTCCTGAATTAAATCTTTTTAATGAATCAATAAAAATCGAATACGATCGAGCGCGCATAAAGATAGATATAAAGGCCTATGTGATAAGCTACGTTGATTCTACGTTGGCCCCTTACGTTGTACGGTGGCCATTCCGAATACTTTATTGCATCACCTCGTAGACGCGTTTGGATGTAAACACTGAAGGCACCATCATCGTAAGCTCGACGGTAGTAAAGTGTAAAGCCTCCGCCCATTCTAAACGTACACAAGATGTCAACCTGCCTGTACTCCTTCCACACACAACCTTTTTCCTCGCATACACAGAATCGACAGAGCTTACGTTATCGCCACTCGCCAAGATTGAAAGTGAATCTGCCCACATGGATCCTCGAGGGAATGAGCAGTCCAGCATACCGGATCTTTCCCCACTGACTGCTACCCCTCGCCATGTCGAAACCAAATCCACAATCCGGACAAAAGCGCACGCGGTTGTCAGAATATTCTAGTGGAGAAGTAAGTAGCTGTCCTGCTGCAAGCTGCGTGGCATGACTTGTACCAAAGGCTGACTCGAGTTGTAGCTTGACTACCCAGAGAAATCTATATTCGGAAGGTCACCAGGCTCTGCGAGCAAGCTCACTGTTCCGCTTCGACCTCCTACCCAGCTCGGCGTGTCAACAACAGTTCAGGAGGTTAGTACTGCCTCTATACTTATGCTTCCATCTCTACGTATGCTCTCTTCATCATCTGTCAACAAGGATCGACTTCTCGCGACATTTCAGATCGCTTTTTCATGGGCGGAAGTGAGCAGTTCGTAGTTCCTGGTGATTCCGTGCTTTTTCTGACTTTTTGATCTTCCAATTGACTATAGCTACTTCTGGTCTTTCTACTCCATTACCCTATACCTGCGCACATGTATATTGAGGTCCTTCTCGTGACTGTCTAAGGATCCGTGGAATGACCCCGGTGTGTGTCTCTCCAATTCGCATCCGGTTGACTGCGTTCCATCTGGAAAAGTGTACTGGTATTCAACGGTTTTCCGATTGTCTGCTTTAGCCCGCTGTCCTTGTGGCTATCCAGCAATGTGCTAAAAGCCTTGTGTATCTCGTCGTTCGGTTGATCAGTTTTCTTCTTGGAACTCCTGTTAGTTTCGATATCTGTCCATTTGTGCGCTGGTTCGTCCTCGCAGCTTTTACAGTCCCATGTCAAGCAAACCCACCTATTTCTAGAACGGTTATTCATTTTCCGTGGCATAATAGCGGCATAAGCACGTTGAGTTATCTGACGCCTTCAGCTGACTCTCTTACAGCCAAACCAAGCCTCTCGCGTCAGCACCTGGATCGCAGATTCGCAAGAACAGCTACCCGTTCTCGACCAAAGCCCATCACTCTCCGAATCTACTACCGACCTTGACTCGCAGAGATTATCTTTGGCCTCGGGCGCCACTTCTAAAACAGCTCCACTAACTAAACAGAATCTAAAGCTCCTACGACAGCAGACCATAACGGCCAAATCAGGAAAGGATACTGACCCCTCAACTTCCGTAAAGTCTACAGCGAAATCAACTAGCAGCTCCTTTGAAAAGGACCTTTGGAATGCTCGTAGGATTCTGGCCCTCAATGGCATGCACCTTGAGGAACCGAGTGCTAGAGCCAGGTATCCCCAGGTCGCAGAGGAGGTTGGTCGACTTCTAATTGACCGGAATTCAGAGAAGAAAAGGAATATGGAACATTTAAAGGAGACCTTCGAACGCTTTGGATGGAGTAACGAGATTACCCTCGAGGCTAATGTTATGCCTCTTCTAAAAGGCATCGAGCGCTCGGTTACGCAGCAAGATCGCAACGGCGAGCCAATGGAGGTTCAGAAGCCATGGCTCAAGGACCACCTTGGGGAGAATTGGGATTTCCCATTTATCGAAGGCGTCCTGCAGACATTGAAACGTGGAACAGTTTTTGAGCAGAAGGTTTTCGACGCTATTCTAGAGAAATATCCCAAGTTGAAGAACCCTAAGCCAGATATTATCTATGGTCCGTGGGCTTCAGCGTTCTCGGAAGAGGAGCATTTTGTGAACGAGCAATTCATCGAATTCAGCATGGCTTCCGAATCCTTGTACCATTCTGCTTTCATCTGGGAGTGGAAAAGCGCAAAAGGCAACTTAGAGGAGTCAAGACTGCAAGCGTGTCGCGCCACGGCGGCGGTTGGATACGCCATACGAAATTTTCAAAGATGCATCGGTATCAACCCGGACGACCACATGGTCGACGATGTCGATTTAACGTCCCTAGTATACGCCATGTGCATTGATAACCAGATAGCATACATGTATGCCGGGTTCTATGTGCGCGAGGGAGCTTCGGTGGGTTTTCGCTTTGTCCCATTTCGTGATTATCCCTTCTACATGAACGCGAACGCCTTGAGCAATCTCCGTCAGGACGTCCACAATGTGCTTGATTGGATAGTTGGCGAGAGAGTCAATTGGATCAAACGCCTCATCGGCGAGTATATTGAGCGTGAGAAAGCGAAGTTGGCTGCGGCGGCAGAATCGAGCACTCCTGTTGCGCTGGGTGCTGCGAACGTGGGGGCCAGCACTGGCGAAGCCGCCAGTCCAAGTGGAAGCCATGCCAATAAGAGGCAGCGTACGGGAAAGGAACAGTCTACCCAAACCGATACCTAGTTGGCTGGCGGGTGGTTGGTCTTTGCTTCCTTGAATGAAAGGCTTGTAAAATAGATGATTATGAGGCTATGAGGCTACGGCTTTTAGGTTCGTGCTTTAGTACCAACATGAGGTATCCACTTGACTCATTTTTTCCCTGACACGTAGATTGTCACTCTGATGTGAGCCTTGTGTAGACGAGACTGAAAGTCAATTTTGCATTACGGTTTAACGGCAAAGAGGGCTCTTAGCAGACTTCATCAAGACACTCACAGTCAACTCGATTGAATCGTTGGTGAGAGACTAAATTGGACCAAGCACATCATCGGGCAAGCATCTCGAGCGTGAGGCAAAAGGGGATCGATCAGTTGCTGAGGACAGCCAAGCCCGTAGCCAAAGTATCTAGAAGTTCTTTTCACCGAAGAAAAGCAGCGTACCGGGCTGACCTGACTGTGACGCGTCGTCGTGCAGACCGAATCCAGAATCCCTGTTCTTCCCTGTGGTTCACACAGCGAAGAAGGCTTCTTGGCAGACTGACGCCAGAACGCTCACGGTGTAATACTTTGATGCGATTTGTTGGTGAGGGGACTTAAGTGGCTGGAAGGCGTCATTGCTGTCTGGATCGAGCGTGGTAAACAGCGCGGGAGACAGGACCGCTCACAATACTCGATCCGAAATTGTTGACGAGAGGCTCAGCTATGTAGCTGAAAGGCCTCATCGCCGACTAACTCAGGCGCGACAACCAGGCTGCCGTAAGCGCGGGGAGCCAGCACCGACCAAGCGGCCAGTTCAATTGCAAGTCGAGTAAGGGAGAGGCAGCGTGCTGGGGAGAAACCGCCTGACTAGGCATGTGAGTAGCCGGCCGGCCGAGTGGGAGGGGTTACGTTTTGCTGGAGGCTTGAAAGGGGGTGGGGGTGGTTCCTGCGAGGGAGGTTTCTATGGGGTCATGAGGGGGCGTGGTTTTAGATTGCGTGCTTTTAAACACAAAAAGAACGTATCCACTTGACTGGCTATGCTCCCTGACACGTAGATTGTGGCATTGTTGTGAGCCCCCGTGTAGACGAGGTTTAAAAAGTCAGTCTTTCGTTGTTGGTTCGATGGTAGAAAAGAAACAGCATACCGGGAAGGAACGGTTTTTTCCCAACCAGATGTCTAGTTAGCTGACTGGTGAGTAGGTCTTTGCACTACACGAAAATGAAAAGAGTCCAAATACCTCTGAGAAAGTGTCTCTAGAAGCTCCATGAACACCATTGAATTGCATGCTTTAGAAGCCAACAAAAAACCTCCCTCTATTCGATCGATTAACTAACCGGAAACATGACAGTTACGTTAACATAAGTACACCTTATAGGAAGGGCCCAAACAGACATTTCTTCCCTACAACTCAAGTCAGAGTTCAGTGAAAAAGAGACAGCATATCTAAACGGGTCAGGCTGCTTGGATGTATGGCTAGGTTGCTGGTGGAATGAAAGCATCTTTATTCGATAAAAAGGAACATCAGAAGAATTCCTTGTACGACAGACTTCTAAAAAAGTTCCATGAACAGATAATTAAATTGGTGTGCCTTCAGAAGCCAAGAAAGTTGTCTACTCGACCGAACACATTCGCAATTACGCTAATACAAGTATCTCATACTGTAGAAAGACACTCTTTTCTGAGGGGAAAAAAAAACCTCGAAGTGGAAGTTCACCAAAAAGGAGGCAGCCCGCTGTGAAATTGACGAGTCTGCTTGAGCAATATGGCTAATTGATTGACGGCGCGGAAGGGGGGTTTTTGTCTGACGGAAAGGGAAAGAAGAGGTTTTTTTTTTGGGTATGATAAATCGCTAGAAAGCTACAAGGATACGAATTTGAAAGGTATGTTTTCTTTCTATTTTAATAGAAAAATCCTGCGGAAAAAAGGCTGTGCACCAAAACCGGCAAATCAAGTTTGGCCCAGCGCCACTACAGTAAAGGGTTTCTACCAGGCGGGACCGCCGAAAAGAGAGAAGTTCTTGCACGATGAGAACGCTCATGAACTGACCGGTCTGCGCTAGTCGGATGACTATATGGCCGGTGGGAAGAAAGGGTAGGAGGTTTTTTGCCTGCTTGGGGGAGAAAGGGGAAAGGGGGAAAGGGGGAAAGGGGTAAGGGGTAAAATTTCTACAGAACCAATCACTGCAAGGATGCTAGGGAAAACCAGAAGCATAACAACGATAGCATCATTGATTTTGAACTCGATTGATGGAAGAAGACAAGTAGAGAAAAGCTTGCATGAGGGGCGCGAAGGGATATTTAAGTGATAAGGAGCGACAATGTGGGTATGTGGGTAATTGAAAGTCTGGATTAGTCTTTTCGGGTTTTGTGGTTCTTCTTCTGCTGTGTGCTATGTTCCTTTTAAATATCTGAAATCTCTGCTCCCATACCTAGCGTAATCGACAATCTGACCGGCTAGAAATTCGATAGTTCGGCTCTTCTTCTCTTTTCTTCCTTATACTTTTATCACTTACCTCTTGTTCCTCTTGACCACTCGATTGACTGAAAGAAGTTTGTCCTCGAAGGAAACCACCTATACGCTAGGCCTAACATATATATAAGATACCAGTAGGCAAAGAGTCGGGTTCAAGGATCGTTGCTTTAAGGGAAAGCTGCTGCGCGCTGGGCTAAGACCTTGTCTTGATTAATCGTGGGTGGAACGTAGATACAACTCCGACACAATATAACCTTCAGGGCGCTTAATTTTCAGGCATTGCTCCAATATATATATATAATCTGCGGTGCTTTGATGGTACAGCTTGCCGGACGTTGCTGGCTATCTGCATCGTGAGAACAAAGAGTATACAGCCCTGGGCAAAAGAGAAGAATCTTTCAGGGAACTCTTCGATCACTACAAGCACTGTGTTCTCTCATTGGCGGATGAGGAAAGAAAGAGTGACGCCTTCGCAACTGACCTTCGAATAGAGCGAACCCTCGGTAGGTCGAGAAAATAGGGTTACGCAACGCTAAGATTAGATAAAGATAAGGCTGATCATTCCTCGTAAGTTCCTCTGATTTATACGAGTTCCAAAGGGAAATTACGATGATACGAGAAATGCTGGTCTGACACCATCCCGCGCCAGTCATGCGGCTGGACTCATTCATCAAATCACGAAGTGAAAGCTGGATAAGTAATCCAGAGGGGCGCGACAAAACTGGCATGCGTCAACCATAGTCCTCTACTTTTGACAAACCATGCCTCAGACAATCGATTTGCAAAAAGCTGCCAAAGTCGATTATGAGGTTCAACCGTACTCGAGCGACAAGGAGAATGGCATGACTGCTTCAAGAAGTGACAGTAGCGATGTGAGCAGCTTAAGCACGCTTGTGGGTTCCGAAATCGAGAACATGGTGGACCATATCGACATAGAGAAAGCGGGCGCGGAGGTGTTGGGCACGCAGAGTTCAGTCGGTAGGAGTAGAGCGAGACTGCTGCTGTGGATGGCTTTGAACACATTGGCGTCAATATTGATAGTGAGGCCGAACCCTTTAAGCCACTACAGACCAAGACTTACGTGCCGTAGGTCTTTACAAACAAGGCCATCTTCGACGACCCAACCTTCCGCCATTGCCAAGTCGCCTTCGCCGCATTCCACCTATTCGTGACGGCCCTGACACTCTATGTCCTCTCCCGCCCAGCCCTCGGCATGTTCGTCCCTCGCCGAATCGACATAAAATTGATGCTCCCGCTGGCCGTGGCCATGTGCCTGAACGTCGTTTTGCAGAACCTGTCCTTGACATACTCGTCTATTACGTTTTTCCAAATAGCACGGATTTTGCTTACTCCAACCGTTGCCATAATTAACTTCCTCTTCTACCGCAAATCGATTCCCCGTCTTGCAGCATTGACCTTGCTGCCGATGTGTTTAGGCGTGGGGCTCATCTCTTATTACGAGCCGAGAGCATCTGCTGGCTCCACAGCCGAATCGATAAGCTTTCTCAGCGTCGGGCTCGCGCTTGCAAGTGTTTTGGTTGGGTCGGTCTATACGGTGTGGATCGGGTCTTATCAGAAACGATTTGAGGTCGACGGGTTTCAGCTCCTCTTCAACCAGGCGCCTATGGGTGGTATTCTTCTCCTGTTGATCATGCCATGGACGGACACACTCCCGGCATTAGCCGCGGTGCCCGTTAGTAGAGTATCACTGATTCTTTTGGTACGCGAGTCTTCCCAAAATTAAGAGGCCAGCTTATTGATTCTTCTCATAGAGCGGAGCACTAGCGGCTTCAATCAACGTTTCCATGTTTTTCATCGTCGCAGGAGCCGGGCCTGTGAGCAGCACAGTCGTTGGCCACGTAAAGACTTGCTTAATCGTCACGCTTGGCTGGATCACCAGCGGAAGAGTGGTTACGGCCAATAGCGCGTTTGGTATTCTTTTGGCTATTGCTAGCGTATTCTCGTAAGTCCTCAATGGAGATCTGTTGCCTATGATCGACGCTGATAGCTCTGCAGCTATTCGGGTATCATGATGCGGACGAAGAGTTGATTTAGGGATATTGATACAACTTCCGGGGCCTTGCAGCGCGCCTTGATACCGACCTTACGAGAGACTCTGGTTACTCTCGAGTGATCTTCGGCTGTGGAGATCTCTAACGGTCTTTTTGTGGGGATCCAGGTGCAGAGCATATTACAGCCCCAGCGCATTCACGAATCCAACTGCAACCGCATCTACTCTCCAACATCATCACCGAGCGACGGGAATCAAACTATTCCAGTACCAATTGCCTCCACACGCGCCTTCATCTTCCCCATAGCGCGTTGAACGCCGGGTTAGCTTTCGACCACAAATGCCTAGATGGGTCTCCACAGAGCAATCAGCAGCGCAGCTATCTCAAAACAATATAGATATATAAAATAGCTGCGTGCAGTGACCGTCTCTCAGACATGGCGTTGTCGACTCGAGTCGGGTCGAAGAAGGGGGATCCGTTGGCATCCTTGGAGCATCCAGGATGCTCTGTTATTGTGCAATCAAGCTGGGGTCAGCTCAACAAGGATATGAAGAATCCTGTAGTCGCAGATCCTGGAACTTCCCAGTTGATAAGGATACAGATAGATGAAGCCTGCAACGTTTTAGGAATGCAATGACCAAGACGAGCGACCCGGTCTAGAAGCATTCTTCCTTTCGTAGTCAGAAGTGTTTTGAGGGATGCATCAATTAGGAACAGAAACCTACCCACATCCCTCCTATCCTCTTTGCTCACTCACTCACTCTCCCGGCCACGCCGGATCCACCCTCCGCCTCCAAACCCCCACAAACTTCTCCCCCTTATTCCTCTCCACCTTCTTCCCCTCCTCAGTCTCCCCCCTCACCGCCCTCAACACCTCCCCTTCTAATCCTGCAACCCCCTCTTCGTCCTTTACCTCCTCAAACAACTCCCTCGCACCCTCAAAACATCCCCTCATCCACTCCCCCAGATCTCGCACATCCGTAATCGTGTACACCATCCCCCCCGGCCTGAGCACGTAAGCGTACTCGGCAATTAGGGTGGGGGAGACGATGCGCATTTTGTGTTTGCGTGCTTTGAAATGCGGGTCTGGGAAGCAGAGGAAGAGGAGACGGAGGGAAGCGCGGGGGAAGAGGTTGGGGAGGAATTTCATGGTGTTGGCGCGGAGGGCGGAGATGTTGTTGTAGGGTGGGGGTTGGGATGGTGGTGGGGAGGAGGGGGAAGGGGCGTGTAGGGAGCGGAGGGCGTGGATGCGGTCGGTGACGTAGGTTGTCACTTGGGTTCGTATTTCGAGACCTTTTGGTAGGTCAGAATTGAAGAGCTTTGCCAAATGGGGGGCTTGGGCAAGGAAATATGTGAGGAAGGGAGCTACCGAGGATGAGCTCATCTGGAAGCAGAGGAGAGAGCGCAACAAGGAGTCCACCAAATCCACACCCTATATCTGCAACCGTGACATCTTTCGTCAACCGCCTGATCCCCGCCGCATCCCCCTCTTCGTTGGCTGTCTTAGCATCTGGGGCAACGTAGGCGGGATAATGCGTTGACCAGTCCATCTGGGCGGGACTCGCGGGGCTGGATGCATCTCGTTAGCTTGGCTATCGGTCACACGAAATCATTTAAGGAGGGGGGAAGTAAGACGTACTAGGTCAGTTGGTGGTCGGAGAATGGGTTGGCGTGGGCGCGCTGCCGGTAGAATTTCTTCTTGGGGAGTTCGGTGGGTTGGTTGTCTTTGTGGGCTTTGCGGTAGTCTTCGCGCTTTTGGCGTTTGTGAGAGGGGAGTTGGGGGGGCATGGTGGATTTGGGGGAGTGGTGGGTTTGTGGGTTGTGGTATGAGAGGATGGGGTGGGGTAGAATAGGGGTGGAGCGGAGCGGGAAGGTTAATGAGCAGGTAGGGCTGAAAGAGATGTCATACCGTAGGCGAAACTTCAATGCATTTTTAGTTCTACATCAAGTGGTCCAGTTTCTTATGCGTTATAATGTAAGATAATCATTCCACGGTCTATTCGATGCTTCCATTGAGCCTAAGACAGAGTCAGCTCTTGTATTAAGATAGGAATTTTTAATAGACTCCATTGTTAAGTGTGGTAAACTGGTAATTAGCATCTCACAACTAGCATATTCGCTATTATAGACATCGAGTTGATTATAAGACTACCTTGAAAATAGCAAGAATTATAGTTATGCAAGTATTGTAAAGAAGAACCCATCATGCTCCATACAGCCCCTTGTTCTCGATTTTCCCATAAACCACTTGGCCGTCTGTCATATTATGCTGACAAGAAAAGAAGAACGTCTCGCCATGCGGTCCTGCCGTGTCTGGCGCAACAGTCTGATCAGGTACCTGACATATGGCATTCGCCGCCGAGGGATCGGCGCATCGGCTTTTGTAAGCGTTCTGGCGGTCTGGGGAAGATGAGTTGAAATAGGCTTTGACGTAAGACACCGTCTGAATTGCATCTTGCGGTGGGGGACCGCGGCTCCATCCAGCGGCCCCAGTACTCCAGTGCTTCAAGTGCAGTGGACCGGGAGTAAAAGGTGAGGATGTGGTCCAGTCAAGTAACCACTGGCCATCAGCGTAGAAAGAGATCTTGTTAGGGGTCCAGTCGAAGCGATATTCGTGATAGCCCTGGTCAGGCCGGAAGGGCAGTTGGATGACTTCGAAGGTACTTGCGGATCCTGTCGCTGGATCAGGGACGTGATGATTGACAAAGTAAATGGGTGCTGCTGTTGTCGGGGCTGGTAGATAATCATGGGAGAGGAACTCGACGTCGAGTTCTTGCTGGTCGCTGAAGTACTGAAAGACTATTAATCAAACACCGTCCACGCCGGTCCGTAGAAAACACAGCCTTATTGGAATGGAAGCTCACCCAGAAGAACGAGCTACAGGTCCCTTGTTGAGGCGTCAATTTCATCGCCGCCCGAAAGCTACCATAGAGCATGTCGGTACGGCTGGAGACGGTTTCTGAGGTGGGAATGTGACCATCCGTTGGAACACCACCACGAACGTAAAGTTGAAGACCCGGATCTCCACCAAGGACACCCTGGCCGGTGTAGGTGTAGTCGGCTTTGATGTAATTGTCTACAAGATTGGCTGCTGAGGCATTCTGGCCGTATGGATCCGCAGGCGTCGGGTTGGTCGTGTAGACGTTTGTAATCCAATCAGTGTTCTTGTTGATGTCCTTTAGGTGCAAGAAATCGGACTCTAATAGGTCGGTAAAGACGGCGTATTGAGGGGAATTAGTTGCATTGATCGAATAGCCACATTCGCAGTCGGCGAGCACTAGAGCCAGCATGTGAACATGTATTACCGAAACACTCTATAGAGTGATGGGATGTACCTTTCGAAGGGGTAAATGCAGTTCCCAGCAACAACGGTAAAACGATAGAACGGAATGATGTGTGCATGATGCCTCTTCTTAGCACTATGTGTAACGAGAGTTGAATGTTTGAATGAGTGGAGCTTGTATTAAAGACTGTAGTATGGTAAAGAATGAGTGGAGCTTGGATTAAAGACTGTAGTATGGCAAAGAATGGAAAGACCGAAAGAGCCTAGCACAAGCCGTGAGGGCGATCAAGGTACGAGGTTCAGCAAAGCTTTGAAGGAAGGAGCAATTATATAGAATTACCCAGGAGGGTTTAAATCTGCAGGCACACCAAGCGCATTTTGGGGCTAGATATTGAGCTTCATTGCCCACAGATAAAAACCGTCCCGACCATATAACACGTATGAAATGCCTCCTGATGTTCTTAATAGTGGGAGTCTCGATTCCCATAGACGGAATCATCCCAGGGAGGTACAGGATCGACGTACGACGTCCATATGCGTTTGATCATCATTGGCGCTTCAAACAACAGAATGTGCGCTTGAAACAGATCAAGGTCCGATGTGTGCCATAGACATGACCCCAACCCTTTCACCATGCGATATTAGTAGGTACGCTTGAAGAGAAAGAAGAAGTGTGGAAAGGGAACGGGCCATGCTGCAGACAAGATGGAGATTTCGCCCCTGAAACGGTAACTTGTACCTCTCAGCGTATGATGCCTAGGGCTCCTTGTTACACTCATCTCTATAAACCTAATCTTAAAACGATGTGATGGAATTCGAACGTCCTGTTCATACGAGGTATAGAAGGAGGGACGCTCGAAAAGAGTGGAAATTGATTTGAGGAAACCGACTAAATAAGAGTTAAGGAAAGAAGAACTCCACGATAGGAGGCTCCACAGTAAGGACCTCATTTGTCGGCGATGAAAAGACAAGAGCTATAGTGAAGAGAGGCGGATAGCCTGAAGCACGTTCATTGATGGGATGCGGGACACTTTGATGCACTCCGTGTTGAGGCCTCGGGAATTCCGCGTATGGCCTTTAGCGAGTCCCAGAAGCGACTAGGAAAGAATTTGAACCTGGCAAAAGGTTGCCTCAGGTTCTCAGACGTGTCCTAACCCCGTTAATCGCGAGCTTCCTTTGGGCGAAGCTGCCCCCACCATATTGTTTCACGATTGGGGGCCGTTCAAGCGGCTAATGGTCGACCCCCAAGCTGTCAGGCGGGCAATTCGTCCCTGACATGCCCTGGGAAGTTGGAACTGAGCGCTCCGAATAACGCTATATGTCTGTAAGCGACCCAAGCAAGGCTTGCATCATTGCATGCCCGTACGGAGTTGACGTTCCTATCGGTAAGGTTGTCGAGAATGCGTCGAGGTTTCGTCAAGCAATGCGACTATTGTGCAGAACGCTCGTTCAATCCAAACACGTTTGGAGAATTCCTTTTACATTCCATCGACAACGTCATTGACAACGTCATTGAATCGTGTTCGTTTCAATGTAGACTCCTCCATTATGGCCCTTTCATACCTTCGTGGGTACCTTAGCTGTGAGGATTTCTCTGGCATGAGGTGCCTGGATTCCGCGCTAAGGTGGCGGGCAAACGACGGGCCGAGACCTATGTCATGTTGGATCTTCCACAGCTTCGCATGCAGCAATATCTGAAGCACAACATGCGGCGTCGACGCTCACTAATCCCTTCAGGACGATGGCCCTGAGAGCCCGCGATGTAGCCATAGCAGCAGTTTTGGGTTTCGTTGCGTGGGGCTTCATCACCAGCTGGGCTCCCATCTTGCGATACATTGGATATGCGTTCGTCGCTGGTCTTTCGATTACGCTCCTAGCTATAGGGGCAATTGTGCTACTCAGCTTCAGGAAAAAACACGATGGGTCACGATCGTCCAGCAGGCCTGCCAGGACCCTTGCATTTGTGGCACCACAGATGTGGAACGAAGAAACTGAATGGCTTTCCAGCCGAGCGGTCTACGAGAAGACTCCACTATATCCTCCTTCTTTCGTCATATCCGACAGCCTTGATAGCCTCCTAGACTGGGTGCTTAAAGACTTTGTCACAGCCTGGTACAAAAATATTACCAGAAATCTCAGTTTCGTCAATGAGGTCGATCGTGCTATAAGAACAGCTTTGATCAGCATTAGAGATAGAATCCTTGGAGTAGACATTGTCGAGATCGCTGTTTCGCGCTTCGTTCCAATAATCACACGTCATCTCAAAGAATTCTACGAGGCGGAGAGGGCGATCAGAGGCAAGCACCTGAATCGAAATGTCACAGAGTCTGAAGACTTGGATCTCGCAATGGCGGGAAAATATCGGGATGGCAAGCTGCATGCCGCAGCTTCATTGTCTTATTCCGACACGAAGCTCGTACAACAAGAATACCTGCGTAGGATCGTTGTGAGGTTACTACCGGAGGTGTTGCCTGAAGATATGATTGGAAGCCGAGCGGTATCAGTGTTGATCAAAGAGATTGTCTCCTGCGCAGTTCTGGCGCCATTAATGCAGATGTTGGCTGACCCAGATACCTGGAATCAATTGATGGAAGCATATGTACTCGTTACTACAATCCCTCTGACGCCATCACTGATAGTTTACAGGGCCGCACCATGCTTCAAGACCGCAAAACTGTCCGTAAACTTCGCGCTGCGCTAGACCAACATGCCTCGCCAGCTCCAAAACTACCTAAGCCACATAGCTTTCCGAGACTATCACCCAGTGATGACGAACGCAAATTTGAGCGCTTCATTAGAGCCATCCGCCAGTGTAATAATCTTCCAGAGGCTCGGAGGTTTCGGAGCGAGGTGGCGAGTCAATTGAAGCGCGGATCAATGGTAGAGGGAGAGGATCAATTATACTTGCGACGTCTTGAGACAGGAAAGCATATGCTGGATCAGAGAGTCGGCAAACTTAGCGCTGTAGGAGGGACGTATAATTCACGGAACCCTCAGCTTAACGTTAGAAATGTTCACAAGAGCTCAAGATTGACGAATGCCACAATCGTAGAGGTCCTGCACGATGCCTCCGGTTTATCATATTTCATGGAATATATGGATCGACAACGGCTCATGAATCTGGTTCAATTCTGGATTGTCGTAGATGGATTTCGTGATCCGTTGGAGGAGGGGGCGCTGGAAGAAGAAAGCTTTTCTAGGTCACGTCCCCACTGGACTGAATCGGATCGATCGGATCTTGCACAGATCAACGAAGCCTACTTGTCGAAATCCGAGCTTAAGGTCCCAGAAGGGTCTAGGGAGGCTGTCTGCAATTTTATAAGAGCTGGGCAAAACGCCACTATGGCTCAATATCTTCGCGCTCGTGCTGCTGTAATGAAAGCGCAATCAGCTGTACTGAGGGAGATGGAGGGCATACACTACCCGAATTTTAAGAGATCGGATCTCTACTACAAATACCTGACATCCGACGATGTGTCAGCCAAGACAGTTAATAAACCACAGGGTCGAGCATTTGAAACCCCTTCAGTAGCGTCCATTCCGGAATCTCCAGGCAAACCGCTTCCACCGTTATCGCATGTGGCTTCCCGCATGACCTCTAGTGGTTTTGATCTTCGGAGGAGTGCATCTTCTAGTAATGACCTAAAGTCAGCAGCAAAAGCCGTAGAGGAGCTTCCTTATCCATCTCGCCGATCTCTCGATATTGACATAACTGGTCCTCTGTTCGAGGATGACCTTGATATCGATGTACTTGCGAAGTCAACTCGGAGCCTAGACAACGAGTCTTTAGACGATACTGGGGGAGACGGCAGTCAGGAGCAGATGGTCGAAGCTATGGAAGTAGCTTTAAATGATATCATGACGGACGATCCGAAGGCTGATGATGCAAAAAGCTCTCTATTTGAGTCTTCAGAGCCCTCACTCTTTCCTGGAAGAGAAACTGATTCTGTGCGAAATTCGGGCGAGTTCCTTAGATTTGAGTCCAACTTTAGCGAGAAGCCAAAAGAACGACCGAATCTGGCTTCACTGGGTCTTGTAAACACCTCGTCACGCATTGGTGTCTTCACGGACAACGACCTCTTTGGTGATGAAGAGAAGTTTCTGGAAGACGAGCATGCTGATCCCGAAGATTTTGTGGAGGGTAAGGAACCCGACGAGGAAATTCACCAGGCCGCACCTGGAGATCTTGGATTAGCAGAGGCCATCTCTGCCTTGACCACTGATATTGAAAGACTTGTGTCCCAAGAGTCAGTCGTCGATACTCTAACGCGGAAAGCGGAGCTTACCAACAACACTGCTGAGCTTCGCATCTTGGGCAAGTCGAAGTCAAGTCTGCAACGGGAAATACGCCGAAAAGAATTGCAGAGACAGCAGTACATTGTTCAAGAAAGTGACAACAGTCTCTATGGTCGAGCAAATGCAGAAATCAAGTCTATTATGGTAGGCAAAGAGGAAGACGGGCAAGAGTTCGCTTTGTATGTCATCGAGGTACAACGCAAGGCTGGTGAGCAGATGTCGGCAGCCTCGTGGGCAATAGCTCGTCGATACAGCGAGTTCCACGACCTGCATCAACGCCTCCGAAGAGTCTATCCTCCCGTTCGACATCTAGAATTCCCCAGCCGGCGCCTTGTGATGAAACTCCAACGTGAGTTCCTATACCGTCGTCGCATAGCCCTGGAAAATTACCTCCGCGAACTCCTCCGCCTCCCCGCCGTCTGTCGTAGCCGTGACCTCCGCGCCTTCCTTTCCCAACAAGCCATCATTTCGACCCAGAAAGACCCAGGCCGCGACGGAGAACGCCGCGACATCATCTCTCGTATATACAATTCCGTCACAGATGGCATGGACGAGTTCCTTGGCAATGTTCCCGTCCTCGACCAGCTCTCCATTGCTGGCCAAAACCTCATCTCCGCCGCAACCTCCCAATTCAATACCTTACCTCCGCCAGGAACTCCCGGTGCCACCACTAGCATAGCTACAGCTGAAGAGACGCTTGACACGCCCGAAGCCCAGGCCGAACTCCTTGCCTTCGAAAACCGCGACCTCGAACCCTTTGTCAAACCAATCTGCGACATCTTCCTCGAAACGTTCGAGCTCAACCGCGGCAATAACTGGCTCCGCGGGCGTGCCGTCGTCGTCGTATTACACCAACTTCTCGGCGGTACCGTAGAGCGCAGGGTCCGCGATGCCGCTCGCGCTCTGTTCTCCGAAGACTCCATCCTGAAATACATCGATTTGCTCAAAGACACCATGTGGCCTAACCGGGGCGCTAGAAGAGAGCCTGTAGTGAGAACGGACAGTCAAAAAGCCAACAGCAGGAGAGAAGCGAGTGTCATGCTGGCGACGCTGATTCCAGATTTGGCGGGCAATGTGGTGGGGAGGCAAAATGCACAGGCGGCGAGCCGGAGAGTATTTGCGACGGTGAATAATGAGAGGTTGAATGAGCATTTGGTGTTTACGGTACTGGATGAGGTTGTGCAGGTGCTTTTTGGGCCTAGTGTGGGTAGGGGGGTGTAAGAGTAGGGGAGATGGTAATAGATAGGGAATGGGGTGTGTATACATATAGGGGTATGGTGTGCAAAGGCACATAACGATATGATGCGCTTGTGACTGCGGTAACGGTAGTTCAATATAAAAAGCCAGAGTCTACACCGGCCACATCCCCAACCAGAACAGCCTCTGCATCCACATCCCGCCAACCCGGACTCTGCGGTACACCCAACCCCAGAACGACGCCAAACCCCTCCCTTTACGTCAATATCAGTTCCATCCCCATTTATTTTCCAAAACAAATCCGGCTTCCGACGGTACACCCAAAAAAAAAAAGGACAAATTGGTCTTATTTAATATGCTGCAAGACGTAAAAATCAGTCAGTCTGGGTTGCGGTACTTATGAAGGTAGTAAAGTATGCATGTAAGTACTACATATAGCAAAGGAGAATTTGAAGAAAAATAGAAGGAGTGGGGTGTCATTCCGTTGGTTTATAAAGTGTGGTGGGTTTTGAAATGCAACAAAAGGTTGGTGCGGGAAAAAGCGCAGGTGTGGAGAAAGGGCGTCTTTGGATGAGGAAAAATTGTGGAGTTTGTTGGAATACGAGGTCATATGGGAAAGGGGGGGGGGCATTGGTAGGTAGGGTATGTAGGTAAGGTAGGTAGGTTGAAGCTGGATAGGAGTCTTATCTATCTAGGAGGAAGAAGAAGGGGAGCGAAGATTACCTAACTCCCTCTCTCCACAATAAGCCAATCTTGACTTAAATCGCTAACTCTCTCTACGAGAGAGAGATCTTGCCAATAGGACTATTGGGATTTTCACCAATCTGTATGGAATTCCTACAAAAACCACAAACCAGCATTGGAATATTGTTTATCTTACGCTACTTCCGTGACATGGTAAACCACACACAAGTGACCAACATTTATTTACCCTTGAGGGCTTCCGGCCAGTAGCTAGGACAGCCCCCCATGTCACCTTGGACAGCCGTCCCTTTCCGTACTTCCTATTGATATAATGCTTTACAACCCCCTCGACCAGCGACCCACAACGCTCTTTATCCTCCTCGCTCCAAAACTATTCTTGAATATGTCTCAGATAGTCTTCCACTCCGTCCTAGAAATCGTCCGCATCCTTTGTATATGCCATGCCTAGTCACCACCTCCACCCTCACATCCTCAAATCCGTGGTCCAAGAGTTGCTGATTGACATACAGTGGTTGGCCCCAGGAGCCTTGAAAGCGTTGGATGAGCTGATCGTGGTCTGGGCATGGTGGAGGCCTGGGAAGAGTAGCGAGGGCGTCGCAGAGATCTGCAGCCCAGCCGATGAGGGAGAAGGTGGAGAAGGCACAGATGCCGTTGGGTTGGAGGATACGGTAGCATTCTGTGGTTCGGAAAAGATGTTAGGTGGTGATGTGAGTTGGGGTTCACAGGATTTGAGGGCTTGCCGTTGAGAGTAGTAGTAGTACATGTGAGGTAAATGGCAAAGCTCATCAATACGTGCGTGAAATGATTGGATGGCTGTTTGGTTTTCTGTTTTCACTGTCAAGATCCATTGTTTGATTTTCCGATGAATTTCTAGCTTAAAGTTATTTAGATACGGAACATACCTCAGCATTTAGTACTACTGCTTTGGCGTTTGTTCAGTCTTTATCCTTGATGATTTGCCGGACGAGATGGACTAGGTTCATATCGATGTCGCCGCAAATGAGCTCCATTCTCATCGTAGTCTGTCTATTCAGGACTTCGTATATCTCGGCTGAGACACTACCTTGTCCACAGGCATTATTCAGGATGACGAGTGGCCTGTTGCTGGCACTATCCAGACCAGCCTATCTGACCAATGCTCGTGTAAAGCATCTCATGATGCTCATCCCGGTGTTAGAGCCAAACGTTGTATCAGGGTGTATCGTCTTGAGAGAGTGTGTCGTGGTCAGGTACTTTGTCGTTCCTTGATCCCCTGCAGTTGTTCTATTAGTCAGCTCGTTATCGTCTGTCGTCAATAGAGAAGCAGCAACAAATATTGAAGAGAAAAGACCATTGCTTTTGCTTGATCATGATCTTAAAAGGGGAAGGACGTCTCACAAAGTGATCGAGTGGCACCAGGACTAGTCTTGGAAATCTCAAGAACGCGAGGAGTAGCATAGATTGGATGAGAAAGTTTCAGACGCGGCTAAAACCGTACATAATCTTCCCTGCATGTCTCAACAATCTTTGAAATTATTTAGAAAGTCCCTTTCTCCACATGGAGTTCCAAAACGCCTTGAAATCCATGATGAAACCTCGAAGATGTAGATTTGTAGATGTAGAACCTATGTAAATTAGTAGGTAACCCAGCGACGACCCAGCGGATTAGCAGATTGGCCAGTCCACTTGAGAGATCTACTCTGTGGCTGCTGCACGACATGTTGCATCGGACACCTGGAAGTGTCAAGTGTACACATCTGGCAAGCACCAACAATTGCTTTATATGTCTAGGTAGATCACAACGGCCCTGGCTTTTGATCCAATACATCAGGAGGTGTTAAAGGTCAGTGAACGATAATCAGTCTCCGCAAAGAGCTCTCCGTCAAGAGCATGGCCGCAGGTAATCAGAGGAAAGGGATGGCTTTGCCAATCCGGTGTGAGGAGTTGCATATCTCAATTGAAAATATCCAATAAGATAAGAAGTCTCATTCATTCCTTGACATAGTATAATGAGTGGTATGAAAGGATCAGAACCATGAATCCAAATTGTCACTTTTATTGGTGGTTGACGTGGCTGTTCTTCACTGGATTTCACATCCCGTTGGTGGCATCCTTCTCGAGTTCGAACAAGGTCAGTGCCGCGTAGAAAGGTGCTGTGTCAAGTCTTGTAGGTACCGGTTTCTTCTGTTCCAGTAGGTTCAATTCAATACCATTTGGACCAAGGCAGAAAAGGAAGGGGTTGAAAGCCCCAGCCTCTATTCCTATTAGTTGCAATAGATTGTTTCCATTGCTTTGATGACCATTCCCCATCTGTACCGTATCCCAGATTTATGAGGAAGACGATGACAAAAACAAGAACCATCAATGGTATGGCTACTGCGACATAAATCCAGAATTGGCCTGGACCTGGCAGGAATTTCTCACTCATGCTGAGGATTTGGGAGGTAAGAGATAGAGGCAGAAACATCATGCCGAGCAAAGTAAGAATCTTGACGCTTTTTGCTTCGTGCAAAGAACGATTGGCTTCTTTCAAAGCTTGTTTGTTGCCTAGTATTCCAGCGAGCCCCGTCAATGAAGAAGTCAAAGTGTCGGATCTACTCTTCAAGGTTCTCAACTTTCTACTGACCACATGAAAGTCTTTCTCACAGCTGCTCCATTCCCTTGACACTTGGCTCTCGGATAACGGAATGCCTAGGCCATCAAGTATTGACTCGACGTTTTCGCAATACTCGGAGCACCGCCGACTCCAAGATTGTAACTCGCTCCACGTTTGCTCAGCCCATGCAATCTTTATCTCGCTAATGTCCTGCTCTTGTCGAGCCCATGCGATTTCAAGGTTGCTAAGCATGCCTCTGATGTACTCAATCAACACGAGATAGTTGGAAGCCACAATCTTCTTCAAAAATATTGTAGAAGCTATGGGTTCCTCTAGGTTATCGACACAAGTTTGATGGTTAGTCCAATAATAGCAAATATCCTCAAGCATCGATTCTCTGGACGGTCCTGAGGTCCGACATGCGTTAGGGAGATCAGTGTAGTTCACGAAGTCGGAATAACCACCTTGATATGGTTCACTGGGCAATGAAGTCCGCTCTGGACTTCCGAATTTCGTGCCTGGAAGGACATCACGTATTGGCGCGTCAAGGAAAATAATGGCTAGGAGAATATTACCAAGGGTTGAGATCCAAGAGAACATCTGGGTACCTACCATCCCAACCACCAAGTCCATCTTTTCTCGACCAATACGAAGCTTTACGATCGACTACACCAACACGGTCGAATGTGCCGGGCATTCTAGAAAAGTGTATCTGACGGCATCCATTGGCAGACCTCCAAAACAGAGAATCGGGTAGCCCCTGCGGATAGTGGTGCAGTTCATAGTATGGTATGTGAAACGACTGGGAAGGATTTAGAAGCGAGGGAAGAGGTGGCGTGTTTCCAGACCTGTGGTATGATTCCCAATTTGACGTCCGCTGCTGCCGTACAATAAGAGTTGGATTAATATCAAAGTGCTCGCCGAGTACGCCTGTGATTGTGGGGTCCAGCCCCTCGACAAGGAAAAGGCGACGACAGGGCTCTGCTACTGTCTTTTCTATGTGCTTCTCGAGATATTGCTGTAACTTCCTATGATGGGAGAGATCCGAACGGGCTGGTGCCCTCCCCTCCAAGAAATGTAACAGGGCCACCTTTCCAGAACCACCAACGTTTGAAGAGAGTTCTGGATCAGGATATCGTAGATTTGGATATTTAAGAGAAAGTGAACGAATTTTCGCCTTGTATGCCCCAGATGCAATATGTGCTCCATCATTTGGAAAATTAGAAAGATTTGGCGAAAAGGAAAGTGTGTGAGCCATGAGGAATTGACTTAGTTCGCGGAGACTGGTGAACGAATGGAAACAAAGCGCAAAACATCTGCTGGAGCCTGAAAGTATCTACTGCATCTTCAGCCTTCTCCCTGATTATTGCGCTCTCGCATTACTCTATCGCTTGATTGAGGCACAGTCTATGCTAGCCATGGGCGCTAGTACGAGTACATAGTCCTGTCGTCCTACTGTAGTCTGTAGCGCAAACGGTACACTATCGATAGCATAGGGCTAACCCACTCCACCACCAAGACCCAGTTGTGCCAGTACTGGGACTCCCCCAGGACCAAGAACTTCTCCACAGATACCTCCCTTGAACAATGGCCCTCCCCGCCCCCGAAAAGAAAAAGTCCCCCCTCTCCCACCCCGCCTTCTACACCCTCCAACCCACCCTCCTAACCCGCACCTCCCAACTGCGCACCTGGTCTCTAATCATCCAAAGATACTGCCGCACCCACCGCCTCTACAAACTCGTACTTCAAACCGCGCTCTCGACGCCCTTGTTCCACAATACGAGCATCAAGAAGCGATTGAGCTTGCGGGATGCGCGGGAGGCGGTGGATTGGATGTGTAGCAAAGAGGGGGAGGAGAGGGCGGAGTGGGTTGGGGGGGAGAAGGGGGTGTGTTGGGTTTGGTGGAGGAGGCCGGAGGAGTGGGCGGAGGTGTTGGTTGATTGGGTGGGTAGTTTTTGTGTTTGGGGATGGCGATGGCTTTGGGTGAGTGGAATGATGGCTGACTCTATTGGGGGTTCTCAGGTTGAGGAGACAGGGCAGAAGAACACGGTGTTGACGTTTTATGAGCTAATGAATGGGGAGGCGACCGTTGATAAGGGTAATTCTTATCTTGTGATATGATGAAGGAGGGACCACATCGCTGAATCCGATACAGAGTTCCATGGTATGGATCCGGAAGTCTTAAAGAGATCACTCAATGTGCTCGTCAAGCGTGGCAAGGCGCAGGTTTTCGGGATCGAAGATCAGCAGGGAGTCAAGTTCTTTTGAAAAAGATGGATTGTCTATCTCCGGAAGCCTCTATGATACAAGTAAGTGACACCGTCAGTGGCTCGCTCAATAACCCCTAATATCTCCTACTGTCCAAATCCACGTAAGTCATTGCTTGCCCACTTCGCCCGTGGAATCGTAACGCCATGCAGATCGTACATCGATTGCCGCCCATTAGCACGTCGGAGCTAAGTTTCGACGTCTTCATTCAAAAGTCCATAAACATCTAACCACCTCACCTCTTGCCTCAACGCCAGATCTAACATCCAATCACTCCTCACGATTCTGGGCACCTTCCCAACTCCCTGCACCATTGTCCGAAACTTCGGCCAGAGCTTCTTCTCCTCAGGCGAGACTCCGCTGATTAAGTACATGTACTCCTCTTCTGCATCATCGTAATCATCATCGCCACCACCCGCGCGCGATGCGGCGATTGACCCAGCCCGCCCACGGTACAGCATGCACTTAGCTCCGTTAGCCTCGATGATTGATTTGTACGAATCGAAACCGCCTCGGATAACTTCAGTGCAGTAAATGTTATAACCGCGAAGTAGGCGTCCTTTGTTTTCTTTTGCCCTAGTAGTTGCATCCGCTAATTTGAAGCCTAGGCGTTTTTCGCCGTCGACGTCGTTCAGGATATAGTCATCTGCACGAAGCACCTTGTTCTGCGCGAGACATTGGTCTACAAAGTCGGTCGAGAGAACTATGGGAGCGCGGGCCATAGCACAAGCAAACTTCTGGGTGCGGACGATCTGAGGTGAAGCAACATGTGTACAGGTGGCGGGATCCTGGCTTATGAGGATTCCAAGGTCTCTGAGCTGAGTCTGTCGAGAATTAGTCATGTTAGGATCATTACCGAAATATTCACTTACCCGCTCATCGCTCTCCTTTTTGGGTTGTCCCACCCACCTCTTGTCGCCTGTGAGTAGCAACCGCATCGAGGCAGGTTCTCTGCCTTTTCTCGCCTTTTTCGCGCCTCTCAATTCCTCATCCGCCTCCGTACCCGTATCTTCATCCTTTGATTTGGATCTCTTTCGACCTCCACCATTTCCTTTCTCTTCACTTGGCTTCCGGCCCCCAAAGACGACACCACCGACTCTCTTGCTCTCTTTCTCGTACAGCGCGATATCTGGTGCGAGGTCAAGCAATTTAGCTACTGCCCGGTCTTTGGCACCTCGGCTACCCGTGGTTGATGGAGTATCGTTTTCCTTCCCGTCGGTATATCGAGGGCCAGCTGGCGTTCTAAGTTCCGTACCTTCGCTGTGCCGTCTCCTATCCTTTGGAGCTTTGGGAGTCGGCCCATCAGACTGTAGGGTACGATAAGGGACAGCATCTCGATTAGCAGAGCTAGATGCATGGACAGCGCTGCTGTTCGGTACCCTAGATGACGTAGCGTTCTGGTCTTTTGTACTGATGGGCTTGGGCAGAGATACGTCCTCCATCTCATGGTCCCCATTGGTGCGCTTAGGGAAGAATACTCGTTCAATAGCCTGCTTGTCGATAAGGGTTTGCCCAACAACTTCGCCGAGATTGGTACGTGAGGGAAAGTGGGTGTAGCGGGGGTTTGCCAGGCTCTGGATCTGCCATTTCGAGTAGCTCTCCTCCAGCCACAGATGGTTCACCATGTTGATGTTCCATTCTTTTGCAGCGTCGCACTTTTCACTCACAGTGTGTGCCGTGATGAGATGGGTGTTGTCTTCCTTCATAGTCTTAGTGAACTCCCCCCCTGCTGCTTTAGCAAGATTCTCCAAATACACCCGAGCCTCTCCATTGTAATTTGATAGGCTGATGCGGAAATCCTTAAAGCCTGGAAGGCCATTTCGCGCAATAGGATAATGCAAAAGTCGCTTTAAGGGTGATGTCCAAGCATTGTGTGTGATCAAATGATACAACCATGCTAAATTTCCCACGTCGCATCCAGCTCTTGATGCAATTTGGTAATCTTGGGACTGTCGATAATGGCAGATGAACATATCAGCCTTGTGCACGCTTCCAGTGACACTTCCTCCTCCGGTATGAATCAGATCCTCAATTGTTCCTAGAAGATGACTGCCTAATTCAAGATCGGTCGAGAGCATGACTCTCTTGTCTTTGAAAACTGTAAGTTCGCGACGATCTGCGCTTGGAGAGCTAGAAGGTGTAATTAGCCGACCAGGATCAATGGACGAGGCACCTATGAGGTCATGTCTAGCAGCGTCAGGAATCTTGTCCTCGGGTCTCTTGCGTAGAATTTCAGGATCTGGTAGGCAGTATGGGCCTTCGTCAATGCGCTTTCCGAGCTTCAAGCAGTCGTCGAACCTAGTTGACTATCAGCTTGACTGAGCTACACCATGCTCCAGCTCTAATTTCATACCAGTGTGGCAGAACGATCTTGCATTTCAAGTTCTTGTTCAGCGCTGTCTGGCACTTTTCTGGCTCAGTCGTTAAGGCAACTATGTGTGTTACCATCTTTGTGACTGCGCTGGAGTACAAGCCACCCATAGCAAGAACACCCCCAATGATAGCATCTTTGTCTCCGCTTGGTAGGTCGGCACAACACACGACGAGACCGGAAAAGAAATATCTAGGGTCAGGACTGTACTGGCGAGGATTCGCAAGTCGTCCCTTTGCAACAGATGCTTTCACCCAGTCTGGCTTGACGACAGCTTTCAGGGCGCTTATGGCATCTTCGTAGTCTGGAAAATCCGAGGTCGCCGAGATTATGTGTGTAATCTGGGCTAAGGGTATATTGTCATGTTTGGATGCTTTCGCGATATGATGCGCTCCATTTCCGTCAAGGATTATTGCAAGCTGTTCCCCAAAGTAAGCTGTGGGTTTTGATGCAGCATTGGTTCTCTGACTTACCCCTTCTGCAATCTCTGAGCTAAGTCCGTGACCTTGCACAATGTGGTACTGTACTTGAGCGAAAAGAAGTGCCTTTTCTGGTGCATCAGCAGACGGAGCCTTCGAATTAAGTGCAGCCATGGTTAGTGCGTTATTAAGCGAGGAGTATGAGAGCTTGGAGTTGCTGTCCCTCGGTGACGTTCAAAGCCACGAAGTAACGAATTTTCGACATCGATGTTGGGGGGTCAGGTATGGTGGTAGTGTTATCATATCGCGAAACGTGAATTTAGGGCGCGACCGAACACGCTAACTCACTGGTCACATGATCTTGGTCTCGATTGGTTCAATGCCGAGGTACTTTAGTATCAAGAACTTTCTCCCCCTCAACGGTCATCGATATAAATTACCTTCCCTACGATTAAATCTTCCTTGAAAGTCCAGTTGCTGTGCATCTTTCAATCCTGTTTAGAGATTTGGTTCCCTCGAATACTTTACAAAGCTGTGCACATCGTTGCCCATCTCAATTTAATGCTTTCTCTTAAATATCGAAATAACCAGTAGAAAGGCACTCAGTCGCAGATTCGGATTGATTTAGAAATATGTCTCCCAAATACTTTAAGATCAAATCCCATATTCTCCCCTGCCAATACATTCGGGAATACCCACGAGCAACAGCTCAAAACCAGGAAGACGACTTGCATCTCCACATCAAACAGTACACACCTTTAGACCAAATTGATCGCCAACCGAGGGCTGTTACCATAATTGGAGCTCATGCCAATGGCTTTCCTAAGGTTTGATAGCCCGGACATAGTTCGGTGGCAGGCCTTTATCCTGAATAGTGGAAATAGGAGCTATATGAGCCATTATGGGACGACCTATATCAGCGGTTGAAGCAATCTGGAATCAGTATCCAGGGTATTTGGATCGCGGAGTATGTGCTTTCGAAGTCACTTTCCCCTTATCCGAGCCTCATTCTGAGTCTCCAAACATGTTTCGGGAGCATTTCGAGCTTTCGTTACCATTGTCTCCTTCTCATTCCGTTTTAAATCTCAATCTTACAAGACAAAAAGGCAATGCTGACTCCAGATTCAACGAAAGTGTTGCACAAGAAGGACAGAGCTCAGTACTGAATGAAGCCAAGCTAGGAAATGACCGTGAGCTCTTTGACAACTCGTGCAAACAGCCATTGCATCCTAATTAGTCCCCTGCACCAGCTTCATGGTTCGATCATCCGAGAGATCTTCTGCACATGATCAACCATTTCCGCAAGCAAATGCCACGCCCTCTGGTTGGGATCGGCCACAGCTTAGGGGGGAACAATCTGTAAGTCATGCTGTCTGATATTCATATACAAAACTAACATGGCCATTCCGCAGCGTCAACCTATCATTGATGCACCCTCGCCTCCTCTCCTCCCTAATCCTCATCGACCCAGTAATCTACCTCGTCTCCTCCCCGTCCATTTCCCTCTCCGGCCCCTCCTACACCCAACTCTCCACCTTCCGCCGCGACTACTGGCACTCACGTGCCCACGCCGCCTCCTCCTTCAAAGCCAACAAATTCTACCAATCCTGGGACCCCCGCGTCCTCGACCTCTGGATCCGCTATGGCCTGCGAGACCTCCCCACTGCACTTTACCCCTCCTCTTCCCACTGTAGTAGCAAACCTTCAGCAACAACAGAAACCCCCGTCACTCTCACCACCCCCAAACACCAAGAAGTCTTCACCTTCCAGCGCCCCAACTTCTCCGGCGTCGACGCCGCCGGAAACCCCGTTCAGAACCGCCGTACCCACCCAGACATCGACCCCGACGTCTCAGACACCTACCCCTTCTACCGCCCCGAAGGCCCCATGACCTTTAAAAACCTCCCCCACCTCCGCCCCAGCGTCCTCTACATCTTCGCCGGCAAATCTCCCGTCTCCCCCCCCGAATGGCGCAAGCAAAAAATGGAAACCACCGGCATCGGCGTCGGAGGCAGTGGTGGCGCTAAAGAGGGGAGAGTCAAGGAAGTACTGTTTGCGGATCTGAACCATCTGATCCCGATGGAGGCGGTGGAGCGGTGTGCGGATGCGGTCGCTGGGTGGTTGGTGCCGGAGATGGAGAGGTGGTGGGGGGAGGAAGATGAGTATGAGAGGATTTGGAGGGGGCAGGGGATGAGGGAGAAGACGACGGTGGATGAGGAGTGGATCAGGAGGGTGGGTGGCGCGCCAAGGGGAACGGCGGATACGAGTCAATATAAGTTATGAATACACGATTTAAGAAATTCCAGTCCTATGGCGCCATGACGTGCGGGTGTCCAGATTTGAAGCCCTCACGCCCTAAATCAGCCTTCTTCTCTCTCCCCTCTATCCACTTCCACTCCCTTCCTATTCAACCCCCTTAACCCTCTCCCCACTATACTCACACCCACCCCTTCAAGCTCGCCTATCTCCCTCCCTCACCGCACCCTCCACCCGAAAAAAAAAAGGGGAAAGCTACCAACCACCCACAGCACCATTGCACCAACACACCAAAACAGGGATCGAACCGACCTATTCTTGACAAAAAAAAACCCGCATTCACAAAGCCCACTCCTATCAGGAGATTTACCTTAAAAATAACGGACCTATATTCCCTAGGTATCATCACAACTCATCATCATCATCATCATCATCATCACACAAACAGCACGGGCATCTACTGTATACCGCTAGCAAAAATCTTAAAACAATATAATCCAGGCCCAGGTTCCGGCATTTTTTAAACACGGGTGGGATTTTTTCCGTTCTGGGGGGGATTTTAATGGAGTTTTTTGCTCGCGGCAGGGAATTCGGCAAACCTGGGGACTCCAACTCTGGTTCGTTCGTTCGGACTAATTCAACTAGAAACCTACTGCCAGGGTGCGAGGGCAGTTTAAAAAAATAAAATAAAAAAAAAGGATTTTTTTTCCAGGGAGCCTCGAAGTTGGGATCTGGGGCTGTACCATAATAACGGTAGCGGGAGTGTGTCGTAGTTTCTCACGCTCGGCTCTGTGTACAAAGAAAGCCTGTTGATAGCAACATATGCCTGCACTTGGCCTTGAATCGCGCACGTAGGCCCGTTCTTAGGACTGCGGTCAGTAAGGTAGTTTCGGGTAGCTTGTTCTTTTGCTAGCTACCTTATTCAGTGTCTACGTATATGCTGTCATCAAAGCCGAGGCTCAGAGGTATCGGATGTGAATCAGTTCGCCGGGAATCATAGCGGCTCGACATGATGATGGGTTTGCTAGTGCAAATGCTGGGGAGGGCCAGGAGACCGGATGTAGCCACGAGCTGAAAGCGGGGGGTTGACAAGGCCTTTGCTCTTGCTGGGTATAGACAGATGGGGTGCGGCAGTGTCGGTTAGATACGTAAATTGGTTTTGGTGTGAGGTGAGCGAATTGAGCTTTAGGTAGATTGACGAGTCAAAGTAGAGATAATATAGTGGGTCATGAGTAAAGTCTCCGAGTAGATACAAGCTACTCGGTGACTGGTCGTTTTCCAGATTGAACGATACAACGGGGGTTCGCTATATGATACATAGGATTCAACAAGTTGAGATGAGAAGGAGATATCGAAGCGGACAAAGAATATATTCATGTGAACCGTTGATCACACAAGGACCGAGATTCTCCGGATACGAAACCAAGAAGCGAACGAGCGGACAAAAGTTGAGGCGATTGTTAAGGCAGAAGATCTCTGAGAGGCTTTACAGATGGCTTGTGGATCCCGTGGAGGCTGAGACGGTCGCGGTCTTTAGTGATGACAAGTAACAGGAGAATCCAAGCTTGATTATGAATTCCGATACTCTGGACCGTGGAATGATCCACAGTAAGCTTCACTTAGGTTTTCAAGCAATCCTTGGGCCATGCGAGGGCGAACAAAGCAAGCTATGTGACGTTACGGCAATCCACTAAAGCTGGCATTGCCCTTGACTTACCCTGTCCTGAGCTATTGAAGCCTGTATATCCTTGACTGTGGACGTTAGGTAAGAATTATATCTCTCTGTACGGCTGTCATCATCGAACCATCTCCTGATGATGGCTATCCATAAAGTTCTGAGTACAAATGCGCTACAACAGCGTATCAATCAGAAAATTGAAATATGGATGTGAGAGTTGTGTAGATTGAGGGACGAATACTCCAGACAACCGAAACAGCAACTTATAATCCAGAAAAGATTGCGATTCGAACTCTAGGTTCCAACAAAATTCGTTTCTCATGGATAGAGCTAAGACCGCTACGTCTCTTCTCAATTCCCTCACGTGAACAAGTAAGACCTTGACGTCGAACGTTTTCTTCCGGGAGACTTCCTTCGCACCAGCAACAGTTGATCACGTTCCTTTTTGAGCTCGACCGTGGTGTTTGTCAGTAGCTTTCTCTCCCGTATCTTCCTGGAATGCTCGAATAGGATTTCCTGGTTTTCCTCCGAGATCCACCGTTTGATGATGATGAAGCTAGTGTCATGCTGTTGTTAAAAAAAAACTCATCAGCTGCTGCTTTTTGGAATTACGAGGCAAAAGTACAAGGTGAAGACCTACGTCATCCCACTCCCACGGTAGGTGGTAGACATCCAACGTTTCTGGGCTCAAATACTTTCGATTCACCTTGATGTACGTTGGCCGCGTCAGGTCCATGATCCTCTGTTCATGCTTCTCTCCTTTCTTTCCCTTTTTGCCCTCGAGAATCTTTTCGATGCTCTCGTCGCTGTACCCGGCCGCTCCAAAAGTCTCCTTCACTCTCTCTCGGAACGCCTTGTCGGCCGCTTCCTTCTCCTTCCTCTCTTTTTCCTGCTTCTCTAGCATTTTGATATGGTGCTCCTCAACAGCGTGTTTCTTCATTGCCTCTTCTTCCTTTTTTCTTTCAGCCTTCTTTGCATCTTCCAGTAACTGTCGTTCCTTGAATCTCTGCTGTTGCTCTGCTTCCTCCTCCTTTCGTTCCAGCTCTTCCAGCTTCCTCATCTTCCTGTCTAACTCGGGATCGAACAAAGGTGATGGTGACCGTGATTCGTGGGCATGGGAGTGGCCCCGCCTTCGGGATCTTGGCCTATGGTCGTGATGAGGGCTATGACCGCGGTCAGGACTATGAGCTCGGTCATCCCAGTCATCATCGTCGAAGTGATGATGGTCATGGCCGTGCGAACTCCTTCTTCGCCCCGCCCCGCGTACTGGAGAATGATCGTCCCAATTACCGTTGTTGATGACAATGGCCGCAGGCGGCGCTCTCCCAGCCGCTGATACAGAGCGTCGCATACCCTCCCCGAAACCGGCAGCAGGGTCGAGAAAACCGTTGCCATCTCGGAAGTAGCGAGGATCGTGACGATCAGCAAATCGCGCACGATGCGGTCGGCCAGGGTTAAGGAAAACAGGTACACCGTTCATATCAACGCCTGGCCAATCCATATTCGCGACAGACTCAGCTGCAGACGGTGGTAGTGGTGAGTTGTAGTTGCTGCTTCTAAAGACGGGTTACGACGATAGGTCGGTGGATGGGAGAATCATGGCATGAACTCGTGACGCGTGAAGAGTTCAGCTGGGTGGGGGGTCATTAACATTTATTACAAACGATCTGTGTGCACCTTATAAGAGGCCCGAGCTGGCTGGCCCTGCTGGGTGGGGGCCAGACCTTAATCACAATTTGATTCAGCTACAGTACTCTACTGTACCTACGGAGGTATCCATCTTACCTACCACCTGCATGCATCCAGCCCTGCACCCTTCCGACCCAATCATGCACGCTCTACCTACATCCTAAGCATAGCTGCATAGGTAGGGCAGATGCTCGCCTGAAACTTCCACATAATATTGTTTGTAAGCAACGCGAGACCTTTGTGTAGGACTTTGCACAAGTTCTCAAAGCTCTTGGCGGAGGTTCGTTGTTGATTGAGCCTTGAAGCATTGTACGACTATTGAGGTGTTAGAGACACGGTGACATATTGTTTGTCGGTTTCGACTGGGTTCGGCATCCTTTCTGTTTCTGAGCTGTCTCTACGGTGTGGCGCTTGTAGGTTTTAGTGACCGTCATAGGTTGACCGCTGCATGCTTTGCCAGAACGTTCTTCAAGCGTCTGCCTAAAACGCAATGCAGGCCCACGTCAGCTGTCAGCCTTGTTAGATTCATCAGCTGTGCACCGGAATAATAACAATGGCATGGCCGCTGTGGTATCCCAAGAAACTGACAACAGTAAGCTCGCCATGTCCTAATGCTACCATGACACTGTTTGATTGGCACCATCCTATTGGTGCCTCACGCTTGAATGGGGGGAATCAGGATAATTAGTCATGATCATTGCATTACAAGGGCACCGCTGCCTTTCCCTCATAATCATCAACATAATATGTGTTCGACTTCTCACTGCATCATTGAACCGGTAGACGATCGAATATGTCGGACAGTCAGCTTCCTCGCGGCGACTATGCAATACTTCAACAGACGTTCAAAGCTCGCAGAAACGTGATCTGCAACCGCTGGTCGAAGGTATGGTAGATTGAAGTCAACAATTAAAGGCGGGCGTATTCGAGACAGCTCTCCGGTGACATGCGGTGTTTCTCTCCAGTCGTCGGAGGTCTTGACCGGTATATAGCCCACCTGTCATGACCTGCCATCGCCTTGGAAGATTCGATCGATGTGTTCTCGACTGTTCTTATGAGTTGTTTCCAGATAATTCAGCTTCTTGTTAAGGTTGGAAATATCCGACTTCAATTCAGCTGTCTCGGATCCAAGACGTCTCTCCATATCATTCATGGGGCTGAGGACAAACCTGTAGATAATTTATCAGCAAATGGGCATTCGGGGAATAGTAAGATAGGTTAAAGCCTACATCTTCCCTACTCCTTCATACACCTTGGTATCTTTCGATAGTGACTTGACCTCGGTGGACGTAAGCTCTAGCATTCTTATGTCTCGTTGTTTGGCTGAAATGGCGGTCTTGACAATATTGATTTCGCGTTGAGCTGAGATAGCTTGCGACTCAATTTCTTGAACGAGCTACCAATGAGTTAGTAAGACGAGATGTTAATCTGATAGACATAGTGCAAACCTTCTGTAGAGCCTCATTTGGGATCGACATTTTGTTCAGGAGTAGTTCCACCACTTTACCGGGCAAAGCACGAACATATGCTTGAAGCAGAAAGCCTCGCTTAGAGTCGGGATATCCTCCGGAGCACGTTTAGAGCTAGAACTATCTGGGTTAGTCTAATACGCTACGGCCTGGATGATCCTTGTAACAAGCATTGTATCCCTCGGCGTTAGGCGGAAGATGCACAAAGACGTTAAAGATAACTTGAGCCAGCACTCACCTGCAATTCGAATGCTCCCACATATTACACTCCTTTAGCCTCCAGCATTCCGAATCACCAGTATGCCTTCGTGGTTGCCTTCCCTAGAATACAACGTACCACAACAGGGCTACTGGTATCCAATCACCTCAACATTGAATTGGTGTGAAGAAGTTTGCGATTGTCTGGGATCCTGCACAGTCCATAACTGACCTGAGGCAGGACTACTATGCCACTCCATACGTTGCTGAGGTTGTCAACACCTTGACCAATCTTTTGTTTATGTACCTAGCCATCAAGGGTATTTCGAGTTGTCGAAGAAATGGACATGACACAATCTTTCTTGTCACTTTTGTTGGATATCTTCTCGTCGGCACTGGCAGTTTTCTCTTCCATGCCTCCTTGAAATGTATGTTGTGGCAGATAATGGCGCGGTTGAGAATCCTGGTCTGATACGTTTCTGGGTGAACTTTTTAGATCCGATGCAGCTTGTTGATGAACTCAGCATGATATACACCACATGCCTGATGTGCTACGCAACTTTTTCTTATTCCAAGTCTCGCCAGTATGCCTTTATTCTCGCCCTCGGCCTAGTCACGTTGGCGGTCTTCATCACTCTGTACTACCACTATCTCCAAGACCCAGCATTCCATCAGAACGCCTACGCCATCCTTACTGCAGTAGTTCTTGCTCGCAGCATGTACGTTATGGAGTTCAGCTTACGACCATCCTTGACACAGCACGAAGAACAATATAAGCTACAGCACAAGCGTTTGATGACGGCAGAAGAGAAGAGTACATCACAGTCCGAGGACCGGAGAGATGCAAGGATTCTTACGTCCATGTGGGTCATGATCGCATATGGACTTGGGACGTTTCTTACGGGTTTCGGAATCTGGCAGTTGGACAATGAATATTGTTCAACAATTCGAAGCTGGAGAAGAGAACTCGGTCTGCCATGGGGAATCATATTAGAAGGCCACGGGTGGTGGTAAGATTCTCAACAAACATCCAAGTAGTTTGCGCTAAACATGAAATGCTGATATGCTAGTAGGCACATTATGACAGGCACTGGAGCATATTTCTACATTACGTGGGGTATTTGGCTTCGACACTGTCTGAATGGTCGTCAAGATGAATATACCCTGGTGTGGCCTCGATTATTGTCTATGCCTGAGATCGCCCGTGTAGGAACTGCAAATGGCAGCAGGAAGCAAGGTGCATCTAAGATGCACTAGAATTTAGTCTCGATTTCCGCGCTAGAACGATAATAGAACGATAGATCGGTAAAGGCCATCTCGACAACGTGCAAATATTCCAATCCTCTAGCTATGGTTTTGATCCTCGGCCCTATGCTACAACCGTTTCGTTGATTCTTCATTTACCCAGATTTCTCTATCGCCTATACTTCATTCGGCGATTTCGCACGATAAGCTTATATTTCTGGATACACGTCCCTGGTTTGATCAGCCGAGTTCTAGTTATCCAGTTCACATTCTTACGTTCTTCTCAGCAATGGCATCTCCTTCTTGATTCGATCGACCATAGTCTGATCAATCTCCGCCGTTGCAATTTCTGGCTCCTTCCACTTGCCCCCAAGCTCTGCTAAGATTTCACCCCAGGGCGAGACAATCATCGAATGACCATAGCTAACGCGCTTCCCATTATGAGCACCAACCTGTGCCGCCGCGATTACGTATGCTTGGGTCTCTATGGCGCGAGCTCGAAGGAGTACCTCCCAGTGTGCTTTGCCAGTCGGTACGGTGAAAGCTGAAGGATAGGTAACGATCTGGCTGTTCTGCCGCTTCAGCGCTAGGCTAATTTCGGGGAATCGTAACTGTTGATGACAGTTAGGTAAAGCCTATTGTGTCAAAGGACTTGAGAATGAGCCTCACATCGAAACAAATAGTCATCCCGACACGGCCGACTGGGGTGCTAAATGGCGGCAGAATACTCATGCCCTTTTCCACGCTCCTGTTCTTCCATCAGCAACTCTCGAATTTCAACCAATTCCCACAACCCCAGCCCTACCTGCTCTCTTTCAACACCGGACCCCCCTCGATTTCCACATCGAACAGGTGCAGCTTCTGATACCTTTGCGTAATTTCTCCCTTCTCATTAATCCATATCAAGGTATTCTTAACCTTCTCTCCCCCTTGTACTGGCTCGTGGATCCCCACATTGATCGACAATCCCTCTCTCGCCGCCTCACTTTGGAGACCTTTGACGAAGTCGCTATTCGATGTCGAACGTACCAAAGCGATCGTCTCAGCGGGCGAAGAGGCAATATAGTCGCTTGCTTCTGGGAGGAAGAGAGCCTAGTGGATCTGGTTGAGTCAATGGATTGAGCCACTAAAAACACTCAGTACTAGCTGTAAGAGACGAACTTTTGCGCCAGCAGCGACGGCTTTCTTAATTAGGACTTGGCATTGCTGTAGGTTATGTGACATACTAGCTGTTGAGCATAACTGTCCAACTGCCTTCCGAGTTATTAGTCGATATGTGCAAATGGATTTCGAGGATAAACACACCGCAATGGCCATGGTAAGTTGTAATCGGTCTTTCCTCTGCTCCAGGTGGGGACAGAGTTCAGTTTAAAAGTAGCAGAGTAGGTAAGGTAGGTAAAGGTCAGTCGAACCCCGCGTGGGGCAAGAAGCATTGCCGACAAGGCTGAGATTGCCGCCGCCGCGCGGAAAGGAAACGTCGCTGATCAAGGTAGTGATGGAAAGATTTAATATTCACCTTACGCTTCTGAGTAATCAGGAATCAACTGGAAATCCCTTGGCGGCAGAGAAAGTTCTAGTTAAGGATACAGTATCCATAGAATCGCTGCACGGCATGCTGCAATTGCTATAGGACCTTCGAAAGATCTTAAGGTTCGCTACGAAACAAGCAAGCTTGGTTTTGACTCAATTCTACAGCCTACAGGATGTCCTCAGATAGCCATAAAAACAGGGCATTCGAAATCCGCGCCTGAAATGGCGTCCACCCCAAACACAACGAAAAAGGGTTCTTCACGATGGGGCTCTTTCCTGGCTGGGGTGGAGTCCAGGCTGGACACCATCTTAGCAGACGAAGACCCTTCATCAAGCTCCCAAAAGAAGGAGGATGGAGGCCTGCAAACACAAGTGGGGATGAAAGAGGTCCTGGCTGCCTCCAAGGCAAGAGATGGTAGGGTGCCTGCCTTCTAGCGACTTAAAGGTCAGTGGTGTCGCTGACGATATTCAGGCGTTTCTCGCACTCCGCCAACTAGCAAAGCTCAGGAACGCCTCAATGAACGGCTCGCAAAGGCGATGGCGGCCAAAAATCTTAACAAGACCGGTGGTAGTTCAGTAACTACATCTGGTCTACCTTCACGAACAGCAAGTCCTGCCAACGGCGCAGACAGCCCGCGAATAAGTTCTGACTCGAAGGCTGAGGAGCCTAAGAGCGAAGATGCCAGATCTCTACAGGAATCGGTCGCAAGCAGCAACGGAACGGAGGGGAAAGATGTTCCTGTTAGTCAATCGCAGGAGCCTACAGCGCACTTGAACCTAGATGTACCCAACGAGGGAAGCTCAGCTCGGCCTTCCTTGGACTCGCGCGGCTCGTTTTCAAGCCGGCCATCTTTGGACTTGGCTCGAGACGTGGCAACGACATCAGTCTCACCCAAACTTAACGGTGCTGAGTCCGACATGGGCTCAACGGCGCCTAACCAATATGAAGAAGCCATCCAGCAAATGCGGTCTGATTATGAGGCTTCAGAAATCCGACGCCAGGAAGAGAACCATGCCTATCTCGAGCGCATTGATGCCCTGCAATCCAAACTTCAGTACCTAACTAAAGAGGCTGCAGAAATTGCCAAAACAAATTTGTCGAAGGCGCAGCCGGGTAGTACGGACCACAAGCTTACGATAAAAGACGAGAAAATCGCTTTGCTTATGGAGGAGGGTCATAAGCTTTCGCAGACCGAACTGAAACATATGAGCGTCATAAAGAATATGCGTAATAAATCCATAGAAGATGCCAAGCAATTAGCAGATGCAAAGAGGATAGCGGCAAAACATGAGAGATCAGCACGAGAAGCGCATGAAAAAGCTAAACGGGCAGAACTTGCCGAGAAACGAGCCTCTGAGAGGACGAAGTCGTTGCCGAAATTGGAGAGAGAGTTGGATACTCTCAGGATAGATCGAGACGCCAAGGCATCGGTCATCCAAGACCTTAAACGCCAGCTTGCTAGTGCCCAGTCTATGGCAAATGAAGCCCACGAAAAAGTCCAAGTTGAAGCTTTAGAGGAAGAGCAACGACGTACTGCGCAATTGTTGGACGATCTATCTAGCTTGAAAACGGAGAAGGAGCTCAGCGAGAAGAGACACCAAAACGAACTACGTGAGGCCAAAGAAAAGATCGAGCGAGAAAGAGAGCGTGCCAAAGTCGCTGAGATTGAGCGGCAAGGTGAGCAACATGTAACTGAACCCTTGGAACCCGTTCAAAAAACAGCTCTAATGCCTTGCAAAGATGCTAGAAAGTAGATTAGAAACCTTCCGCGCTCGAGCCGAGGAGGCATCCACAGGAAGCAGTGGCGATACGCAAGCCAAGCTTCTGCGGCAGATCGAGACTTTGCAGAACCAATATGCAGTTGCCAGTGAGAACTGGCAGGGGATTGAGGGATCATTGCTTTCTAGGATTACCGCTTTGGAAAAGGAGAAGGATGGTGTTGTGAAGAGGGAAGCTGATGTAAGGCGGAAAGCGCGGGAAACGGTATGACAACTCTGTCTTTCGATAGTGCCAAAGTAGATCGCTCAAGTGGGTACTAAAATGCTGCAGAACATCAAAACCCGCCGACTCGAAGAAGACCTCGAACGCGCCACCGCCAAAATCGAAGACCTAGACTACGAGCTCTCCTCGCGCTCCTCCGAACTCAAGAGTTTCCACCACAAGCTCCTCAAATCTGAAGCTTCGCTTACACAAGCCGAAAAAGACCTCCAATCTCAGAAAGAAGCCTTCGAAGTCCGCCTTTCCCAGCGACTCGAAGAAGAGAGATCTCGTCTGCAAAGAGAAGAACCTGCCAGCAGGACCCCAGACGCATTGTATCAACACTTCCGCACCGATTCCCCCCCCCCTAACCGCAAAAGCTCGGTCGCAGACAAAAGCAACACGCATACGCGCCGCCTCCAGGGTCTCGCAATCACAGGCCCATCATCTCTAGACCGCACGCTAAGTCGCCATTCGTCCTCACAGCCCCTACACTCCACAGACTTCCGCTCTCCTTCCCGCCAAGAGTCCTTCTCCTCCATTCCTCAACTCTCTATCAATGGCGGTCACGGCGAACGTCCCTCGCCTCATCGAACAGAAAGTCAAGACGACTTCTTCGACGACCCAGGCACCCGAACCCCCACCACCCCGGACCGAACCCTCAACGACCTCATCTCCGTCTCCACTGTTGGCGCCGGGCCCTCCGTCCAGCTTGTCTCCTCCATGTCTGCCGCCGTCCGGCGCCTCGAATCTGAAAAAGCTGATCTCAGAGACGAGGTTGCGCGCTTAGCGACGCAAAGGGATGAGTCGAGGGAGCAGGTAGTAGATCTAATGAAAGAGGTAGAACAGAAGAGAGGGATGGAAGGAAGGGTGAAGGAACTGGAGAAGGAGGTAAAGAGTGTGGGGGAGCGGTATGAGACTACCTTGGAAATGTTGGGGGAGAGGAGTGAGCGGGTAGAGGAATTAACGCAGGATGTGGGGGATTTGAAGGCCATGTATAGGGATTTGGTCGAGAAAACGATGAAATGAGGGGCAGCGTGTTCCGGGGAGCCGCATCATTGGGGGTTATAGTGTGCTCGCGATTTAGCGATTCATGTGGCTTTCGGTCTGGAGGTCGTACGGGGAGTAGATGTGCGAGATAGCTCATAGAAGATCTATGCCTTCGCGCTCAGCGCTTTGTGTGATGAACTTTCGTATCTGTGGTACACAATTAGAAACGTTTAACCTTTGTGAACGGAGATCCATATTATCTACCTTCGTGTCCGGCGCCAACTCAATAGCCAAAAACCCATCCACATCCTTCTTGTCCGTCTCTGCCCCCGCTTTCAGCAATGTAAGCGCCGTATCGCCGTGGCCTTCAGAAACAGCATGGTGTAGCGCAGTGTACCCTGATATATCCGTTGCGTTCAATGGGCTTTTGTTGTCGAGCAGTAGCTTGACGATGGGGACGGAACCAACGGCCGCGGCACGGTGGATTGGAAGTTGACCGCGCCTGTCTTTGACACGGGCGGATGCTTTGTGGGAGATGAGTTTGCGGGCGGTTTCGAGGTTGTTTTTGGATGCAGTGAAGTGGAGAGCTGTTTGGCCTGCGTAGTCTTCGTTTTGACTTGTCAGTGATAGGAAGACTCAATTGCTTTCATTCTGCCTTCTCAGAAACGGAGGAGAGTGGTAAGAAGAAGAGCGCGGAGTATCCCTTGGGAAGCTCACTCTTAACGTTGACGTCCGCTTCCTTGCCAAGCAACATATCAACCAGGTCATCCCCTTCTATCAGGCTCGAAGCAATCATTAACGGTGTCCATCCTGAACCGTCTTGGACATCTGGGTCAAAGTCTGACCGGGAGACTAGTAGCTCGGCTATGGGAAGATGATTATAGGAGACGGCCCAGTGGATGGGGAGACGTTCATCGTCGTCGCGTTTGGTAGCCAGGTGCGGGTTGGCCTGACTTGATTAATGTATTTTGAACGCAACGGACATGCTTTAGCAAGGAGCTCTCACGTTTATTAGAGATTCAACGGCGGCAGCTGGGGGGATAGCTGTCAGTTCTAAGATTGTTTACGACGGTCAACGAACTTAGCGTACTTCGACCTTCTCTAGCTGCTTCATGGATTGCAAACTTGATTTGCTGGTCTTTATCCATAGTTGAATGTTTAACTTGGAACAAATCAAGCAGGTGCAGCAGAATGAGTGAGCCGGGAGCTTCTATAGTTCAATCTTACTGACTGCAATGCGGTTCCTGCCGAATGAGGTCATTGGTCAACAAGAGTTCTGGTAGCGGCAGTTGCCGCATGCATGGAGGGAATGTTCCACTTGTTGATGTTTGCGACGCAAAGTAGGGACACCCTTTACCGAATGTATGGAAACATGCTCCCACATTCAGCTCTTAGCTCTTACAAGGGCTAGGCATATGGGTTCCTGAATCCTGAATATGGAGAGAGCTACAAGTCGAAGAAAGACCGTCTTGCTCCCCGAATACTCCCATCACAACGCTGCAGGCTGAATAAACTTTACGAATGCATAATTAGAAATCTAGTGGCCGTCAACATCTGTTGCGTGAGCATGCCTTCGCTTTATGGTAGCTATCTCTGCGAAGAGCCTCCGAATCAATTCCTCTCCCTGGCAAAAGACCGCTTGGAAATTCTTCATAGATCAGTGGAGTATTTTTCAAAGCGAGAGCAGTTCCGCGCTGTTGAAAGACTGCAGTACGAGATTGCGCAAGTGCACATAGAAAACAAAAATTGGGGCAAAGCGATCCAAACTTTGATTCCGCTCTGGCAAACCCTCAGCTGGCGCCGGGAAGGCTGGTGGAATTTGTTAGAAAAGGCAGATTGGGCTTTGAGGGAATGTGCACGATTCATGTTGGATGGCGAAACGCTGATCGCCGTCGAATGGGAGCTTTTATGCAGTTGTCTTGGAGCCAGACCTGAAAGGTGCTATGAATTCTCAAACTGTCTGGAAGGACTGGAACTTTCTCATCCCAGTCCCAAGGCAATCATACAGGCAGAAAACATCCTTTCTTGCATAGCGGCGACATTTGCTTTTTGTTCAAAAGAGGGCTACGTTGGTGAAGCTCTGCCGGCACAGCTGGTCATCTCATCTCGAGCGCACCCGGATTCGGCTCCAATCGTTCTCTCACACATCAAACTAGCATTTGAAGGTGGCCTTAAAGATATCACTATTGAGCATGATTGGGAAGAAGCGCCTGAATTCATCTCGTCGGACGGAATGATCCATCTCCACAACATTTCCATACCAGAGGCGTCTATACACAGCAATGAATCTGCTCCTTCGAGCCCAGTCCCCTTGCATGACTCTCAGTCTCTGCTTGGATCAAGTAATCTCAGCTTCTCACATGGTGTCACCAAGGCCTTGTCTTTTTCTAATTTGCCCCGCGATGCAGGCACCGCAGAGGCTGTTAGTATCACCTTATGTGTAAGCGAGAAATTATTCAAATTAGAAGTTGTGGTGTCCGATGAACAGCAGTTGTGCCAGGAAAGCTTGTGGGTTAGAAGTGCAGCAGGTCTTCTAAAGAAACCACTTGGGAAGGAGCGAAGCAACATGGTTAAGATACTACCTAAGCCGCCGAAGATGCGAATTGAGATACCCGATCTAGTGAAAACATATCTAACTGATGAGATCGTTTCTCTAAATATTCAGTTTATCAATGAAGAAGGAGAGGATGCTGATGTCAGCCTAGAGGTTCGACTTTATGATCAGTCTGAAATGGCGTCATCCCTGAGTTGGGCTTTTGATGGAGAAAAGTTCGAGAGGCCAAAAGTGTTTGCTCAGGACGGAGTCGGTCACACTGAGGATGGTGGTCTACTAGCCACGTCTCTGGGGAAAATGTCCTCATTTGATACGCGGACACGCAAGATATCCCTCCAAGCACATCTAAATGCCGCTCAATACGGCTTGGAGGTAAAAGCCTGCTATCATTTATTGTCAGATTCAGAAACACCCATGTCAAAGACCCTCTCCACAAACCTGGTCTTCGTACGACCTTTCGAAGCAAATTACGATTTCTTTCCTAGGGTGTTGCCAGGGTCATGCCCAAATTACTTCCACGTCGATGACAATAACAGTACTACTGACAACAATGTGAACGAAGATCTAAAAGCTGCCGGGCTTAGCCAGAAATGGCTTCTGGCGGCTAGGATAACTTCATTTGCAGCCGAACCTATGGTTGTGGAAGGTGCTGAACTGCTTGTGCTCGATGTTCGAGATCGGGCCGCATGCAGGATAGAGGCGACTGTAGGTGCTGACAGCATCCCAGCTTTGATTCCTCCAGATGAGCTCCAGGAGCGCCAATTTGAGTTGGAGGTACAGAAGATTGACCTCGAAGACCGTCGGTCTACCGTTCTGAGATTACAATTGGAGGTGAAATGGAGACGAGAAAGTTCCGACAACGCTGTCACGACCACCATTATTGCTGTGCCAGACTTGGTCATACCTTTTGGTGAACCTCGAGTCGTAGCTTCTGCCCAGAAGGGACAAGACGACCATGGACTGATCCATCTTGACTACATGATAGAGAACCCTTCAATGCACGTTCTGACGTTCAGACTGAACATGGAACCAAGCGACAACTTTGCATTCAGTGGGCCCAAGGACAGTTCGTTGCAGCTCATCCCCCTCAGTCGACATAGTATACGATATGAACTCCTGCCATTGGTGAGAGGGACATGGATCAACCCACATTTCAAAGTGATGGATGTACATTTTCGGAAGATATTAAAAATAAATGGCACAGAAGGTATGAGGACGGATAAAAAAGGCGTCTTGATCTGGGTTGAAGCTGAAGGCTAAGTATTTACCTTGTATCTGATGCTACTTCAAGTGGCCCTTCTGACTATAGCTGTATTTGTTTCGGCGGTCATCAAGCGCAGTCCAGTTGGTGAGCCGAAGGGAAGAGTCTGGAGGTTGTATAAACTACCGTATATATCGAGTACCCTTGAACACGTGTTGGGAGCTCGATATGTGCTGGTCAGAGCTGCAAAGCATGGTTCTGTAGAATGTATTTAAATAATAGGTAAGGTACTGCGTACCTACGGTACACGCAGTTCAAACGCGTATGTATCAGCCTTTTGGCATTTTCCCTCTAGGCCCAGATCATCGGCGCCCGATAAGGCTAGCAGAATGAAAGACGAGGGGAAGCTTAGACCGTTTTCGAGCACCATCTCCGATTCACTCGACAGTCTGAGAATGGAGTAATGGAGTAATGGACTGTTCCAACACACTCGTTGATATTTAGTTGCCCTTATCATCATCTGCAGCAGAGCATCGAACTGCCTCGGCCAATGGACTACATGTCACTTGCTAATCTACTCCGTACCAATGGCAAGCTGGCTACCCTTCCTTTCCGATCCTTCTATGAGCCACAACTTGTGTAAACCTGCTCCTATTATGTACGAATCTAATGTTCCTTATTAGGGTTGTTGTCACTCCACAGCAAGAGATGAGGAGCAATCATCGCCATATTCCCCTTCGAACGCCCATGGCGACTCCTCTTCCCGGGCAATAACCTCAGCGCCCACACACCCACCAGACCTATCTAGTCCTCGTACCTCATCAAATGCACCCACAACATCACAACAGCCTCGATTACGGAGGCATCTCGGATTAGGTGAACAATTTAACTCACCCCTCCGTCCCCATATCTGGACCTCCAAAAAGCAGTGGACTCGTCCGGAGCTGGGAAGAGAAAGACAAGAGTTTTTCGATACTAGAGTCACAGGGCGATCGGAAATATGGGGTACTCTACGGGTAGTTGTTGGGCTTGTAGCTGAGGGGGAATCTCAGACCGCACAGGGAATACTTGACGCTTCGGCGATTACATTGCCAACAGGGGATCTGATGAACGGTGCATACGATGAGGTCGGGAACTTCTATCAGATGCCGGAGCATATCATAAATGATCCGACCAATGTCATGTTACCTTCTCAGGATGATGTCCCAAATGGTGGGAATACCGGCGAAGAAACTGAGGATGAAGAGGCGGAGATAAGAAGAGAGGAAAAGGGTAAAACGGTACTAAAGAGTGAAGATATAATGAAAGTAAAGGCTAGGCTGAGCGATAGAGGTGGCCCTGATATTGTGGTGCCACTTGGTAAAGAGCAGAGTACAAGGGTACTCATCCGCAGGATCCAGGAAGAAGCTAATGTGAGTATTCTCGATTAATGGAAGAATTCTACTAAACATACAACTCAGGTACCTGGCAATGGAAAAATCAAAATAGCCTACTTGGGCAAAATCCTTAAAGAAGGAGAAACACTCCAGTCGCAAGGCTGGCGTGAGGGACATGTGGTCAATGCACTGGTGTTCCAATAATGCGCCAAGCATTGGTGTATATATTGGAAGGACTCATATTTATATGGTTGGAGTTATGGCCAGCACGGTAAGATCAAGGATTTGGGGTTGGCAATGGACTTCAATCGGGATTACTTCGATGGGGAGCATCTGAGCGTGACCTGTGTTGGCTACAGGAGGCCTTATGTTGAGATATCTTCCATTGTTCAGTCTCTGTATAGAGTAAGCTAATAATAATGCCAATATGATGCGTGAAATGGGAGAAACCTCGTTTTTGACCGCCCTGGTGCTTCGAACGCGACGGGCTAGTGCTTCCGTGATCTACAATCCAAATGCTGCATGATAAGTCAAGCACCAGTAGCTACCTTATATCATTGCCCTACTCCTTTGGGTACGTTGTAATTCTTGCAATCAACAAGGCTTTTGGTGGGTTCGTCACATGACTTGTAAAGCATGTGAAAGTTTCGAGGTATTGAAACAGGGGTCTCGCCGCCGCGCGCCGCAACTAGTAAATCAATAACGAAGCTGACGACTTACCACAATTATCGAGACCATATCAGACTTGCACTTGCCACCAATTTTCACTCTGAAGGCATCGGATGTTCCGTCTTAACCAAAAATCTGAAAGCAACCTCGCCAACTGCGGATCTGTTGCACATCCGCTGTCCTCGACTTTGCTGGCTGTCTCAGAGCCAGACTGGGAGGAACAACAGCAAATGCCGCTGATACATGACTGAATGGGCATGGAAGGATACTTGATGGACAACGCTCTTTAAGACTACGCCAAAAAAATGGCATCCGATCGCTTAACCCCCCAAAACCACTTGACACCACAATCAATACCGCTGCAAGACCTGACCCGCCCTCCTGATTTGGCACATGAAGATCCAGATGGGAGGACGGGACGGAGGAGTTTTAGTGAGAGGACAAGAGCATTTGTGGGTCATAGGCAGTCATTCAGTGGAAGGGTTAATACTGCTGGAAGGTACGAGCGTGTGGCAGAGGAATCCCCGCCCGGGTCGAATAGGAATGGTTCGAGCCTACCGCACGTCACAACTCCCAGAAATGCTCATCAGCCCTACGCCTACGACGACGGGGAACTTTCACCTGTTAATATGGGGGATTTCCAAGCAGCGATGGGTTCTGTAGGCTTGAGCTTTGGGTCGGCTGGACCTTCCCAGGTGTCCTTACCAGTGAATCCTTTAGCTGGGGGACGAGGCAGCAGCTTAGATGTTGATGCAGAAACGGAGGGTGTGTCACCTCTTACGAAACCTACGATGCGCTTTACGTCCGATGATGACGAAAACTATTCTTCGCCAACGGGGAATGACAGAACGCCATTAACCGATCAACGATACCTACAACCAATTAGTGGCTCACAATTACCTTCGCCGTCAGGCCAAAGGCATGAAAGACAAGGCTCAATGTTAGGCGATGATCTACCGAATATGGAGGCTGGATTACGAAGACCTCTCTCAACACATAGTGCGAGATCGCTTTCGAGGTCCCTTTCTATATCGACAGCTGGATCACCCCTATCGAGAGCCGGTTCTATGATGAGGAAGATGTCTCAACGTGTAGTCAATCTTAGCAACGAGCCTGAAATTGTAGAGCAGAGTATCCGGCGACAACCTTCCACTACGCCTTCTAGTAAGGAAGCCAGATTGGAAGGGCCGCCATCCTTTCCGGCGATGGACGAATACATGCAGGATGATTCCAACAACCAGGCTTCACCGATAGAAAAAGCTCCACCCTCGGTACGTGCTAATAAGGTAGGGGTCCCATGGAAGCCGCAGTCAAATCCATTAAAAGGTAAAAGTCTCGGAATATTCAAGCCTGACAGCTGGCTCCGGCTACAATTATGTGAAATGCTTGTGCACCCAACTACAGAACCTGTGATTCTGGTACTCATTCTTTTTCAAACGGTTTTGCTAGCTGTTCAATCAGTCCCTAAACTTCCATACATGGGAAGGCCGCAATCGTGGAATTCTTCTTGGATTGACTATGCGCTGCTGGTTTTGTTTGCAATATACACCTTGGAGATTGGAGCTCGCATAATGGTGTCCGGATTTATCAAGAATGCAAGTGAATATGCTACGGTGGACTGGGATCTTGGCTTTAAACGCGTTCTTACCATGAGAATCCGTAACATATTGGCTCCTGACAAACAAGTATTGACCGGCCCAGCTACACACCGTGCCGATCACCAGCAATCAATTGTGCGGTCTTTCACAAGCATTCAAGCACAGGCTGACCAGCCTGGCCACAGCCGTCAGCAGCAGCGAGATCGCCTGGCACGCCGAGCTTTCCTGCGCCACTCGTTCAATCGTCTTGACTTTCTCGCCGTTGTGTCATTCTGGATTTCGTTCCTGCTGTCGAGGCTACAGATTGCGTCCCAGAGCCACATCTATGTATTCCAGATGCTAAGTTGTCTTCGATTATTGAGGCTTCTTAGTCTCACAAGTGGTACAACAGTATGTATTCACTATTGACTCCCACACAGGTTCTATTTTCTAACACGAATTCAGGTCATCTTACGAAGCTTGAAGAAGGCCGCGCCATTACTGGCCAACGTGGCGTTTCTCATCGGCTTCTTCTGGCTCCTGTTTGCGATCGTTGGGGTCCAGATCTTCAAATCCTCCTTCAAACGTACGTGTGTCTGGTATGAAAAAATAGGGGCCATACGTGATAGTGTTCCGCCCGTTGGCCAAAACTACACCTGGAATATTGCGCCTGAAAACATTCAGCTTTGCGGCGGCTATATCAATGCTTCGACAGGACAGCCATGGCCGTGGCTGAACGCCAATCTCGAAAATGGTACAGACCACGCAAAAGGCTACATTTGTCCGGTAAACTCGATTTGCTTAGAGGGAGGAAATCCTTATAATGGGACTGTCAGCTTTGATAATATATTCCAGTCTCTCCAGCTGGTTTTTGTGATAATGAGTTCTAATACGTTCTCTGACTTGCTCTATATGATGACCGCCAGCGACTATCTTGCTGCTGCACTATGTAAGTCGACTCTCAGCTTGTTGCACAAATCCCCCCTAACCTTTCATAGTTTTCGCAGTGGGGATAGTCGTGTTAAGTCTCTGGCTGATGAATTTGGTGAGCTTAAGAATTCAATTAAGTAGTTCGATGCTGATTATAGAAGCTTGTTGCTGTTATCACGTCTTCGTTTCAAGTCATTCGTGAGGAAAGTAAAGCAAGCGCTTTCACCGCTGATGAGCAGTAAGTAACGCTTAAACTTTGTTGTCTATCTAAAGGTACTAGCTGTGGCTAGGAATCCCCTTGACGAAGAAGAGGACAAAATCGAAAAGACTGGCAGTTTAAAACAAGCATTCCACAAGACGTACTGGCCATGGATTATAATCATTGTCTTTGGCTTGATTGTCCAGTGCCTTCGAAGCGCTACTATGTCTGCGAGAAGAGAACATTTCATTGGTATGCGCTGTGTCTGGTCAGCATCTTCACTAAGCTAACAAACATATGACAGATGATACTGAGACCGTGGTGACACTGTTGCTAGTGGTCGAGATTTCCCTGAGATTCATCACTGACTGGCGGAACTTCCACAAGAGCCAGCGCAACTGGGTCGACCTCGGCATTGCCATAATCACGGCCATTATACAGCTTCCCTTAATCCACCAATCTAAGCGGGCCTATATGTGGCTGACTTTCTTTCAAATCGTCCGAATCTATCGGGTTGTACTAGCGGTCCCCCTCACTCGTGATCTGATTGTAAGATCCATGCTTCTTTCTACCTAGCAAGAAATGTCTGCTGACGGCAGCTCTAGATGGTCGTCTTGGGCAATGTTACTGGTCTTTTAAACCTTATACTATTCGTGGGTATGATCACATTCCTCGTAGCAATATTCGCAGTCCAGATATTTCGGGGTCAATTTCCTTACGCGGATACTGGCCAGACGGTCACCCACATACCATTTACAGACATCTACAACTCGTTTGTTGGGATGTATCAGGTTCTGTCAAGCGAGAACTGGACCGTTTTGATGTACAATGCAACTCAATTCACCACTGGAGTCAATACTGCGTGGATTGGAGCGGCGTTTTTCATGCTCTGGTTCATTCTAGCCAACTTCATCGTTCTTAACATGTTTATTGCGGTTATCCAAGAGAATTTTGATGTCACGGAAGACGAGAAGCGCTTGCAACAGGTTAGGGCGTTTCTTCAGCAGAAAGAGCTTGGTGGCTCATCACATGGCAACCTGTCATTGTCAGCAATGTTCAGGCTAGGTCGGGATTCCAGGCGCCACAAAGACCCGCTTGATTATGGTCCTGCGTCTTTGGAAATGCTACTGAAGGATGCCGTAGTGAGGGACTTCCTTAACGAACAGCTGGATCCTATCGAAGACTTACCAGCGGACGGTACTACAATAAATGGTGGAAAGAGAAATCAAGGTCAGTCAGGCCTAATCCGGTCTCTATGGGCAAAAGTCCTAGATCTTGTAAAGAACAGAGAGCCGAACCCCTTCTACTCCCGGTTGCAATTTTCCAGAGCGCAAGAGGAGTTAGATCCACGGACGATGGCCCAAGAGGTGGTCTCAGCCACCGAGCAAAGAAAACGAGCACAACGCCAGTATTTGCAAAAACATCGAACATACAATGTATCCCTGTTCATTTTCAAGCCAGACAATGTCATTCGCAGGGCGTGCCAGCGCATCGTGGGCCCTGGTCGGGGCAGTCAACGAATCCAAGGCGTTGATCCCCTTAGACCACTATGGTACAGCTTCTCGTTCTTCATTTACGCATCCATCGTGGCCATGGTTGTGCTTGCTTGCCTTTCAACTCCACTGTATCAACGTCAGTACTTCAACGAACATGGCGGCTTTAGTGTCAAGAACTGGTTTGTCTGGTCCGACATGGCTTTCGCCGCTATTTTTACCCTCGAAGCCATTATTAAAGTCACCGCCGATGGTTTCTTCTGGACCCCTAATGCCTACTTTCGAGGGTCATGGGGCTTCATCGACGGCCTTGTCTTGATAACACTTTGGATTAACGTCGTGACATCTCTTTATAACGATGGTGCTGTGTCAAGAGCTGTGGGGGCTTTCAAGGCTCTCAGAGCATTGAGGCTTCTCAATATTAGCGACAGCACAAGAGATACATTCCATTCAGTGGTCGTTGTTGGGGGGTGGAAGATTCTATCGGTAAGTCTACGCCCTCGGCGTGGCTATAACGGTGTGCTGATCGTCAATCAGGCGGCTTTTGTCTCTCTCAGTCTTTTAGTCCCCTTTGCTATTTATGGAGTGAACCTCTTCAACGGCCAGATGTTCGTTTGCAACGACCTATTTTCGGGAATTACTGAATTATCTGACTGTGTTGGCGAATGGAATTCCACGCCATCTGGATGGCAGGTTCTTGCTCCGAGGCAGGTCGCTAATCCGTATTACAAATTCGACGACTTCGCAAGCTCGCTCTTCATACTGTTTCAGATTGTGTCCCAAGAAGGCTGGATAGACGTGATGTGGAGTGCAATGGGCATAGGCGGTGTCGGGAAACAGTTTCAACCCTTCGCCTCTCAAGGAAACGCAATATTCTTCGTCATATTTAACCTCCTCGCGTCCGTCTTCGTGTTGACTCTTTTCGTTTCGGTCTTTATGCGAAATTACACAGAGCAAACGGGCGTTGCGTTCCTAACAGCCGACCAGCGTTCCTGGCTAGAGTTGCGGAAGTTACTGCGACAAATATCACCGTCTAAACGCCCTTCTAACAAGTCGGAGTCTGGATGGCGATCGTGGTGCTACAAGATCGCGATAAAAAAACATGGGAAATGGCAGAGATTCCTCACTATAATTTTGTTTCTCCACTTGGTCATACTTTGCCTGGAAACCTATCCCGAGAGCCAAACATGGGATCAAATTAGGGGTAAGTCATAGGCGTTGTAAGCATGGCTGATTGGAAGCATCTGACTCTTGCAGACTATCTGTTCCTCGCCTTCACAGTGTTCTACATATGCAACATCGTAATCCGTGTGGTGGGTCTTTCATGGCAGAGGTTCAGAAAAAGCTCTTGGGATGTTTACTCGGTCGTTTCTGTTACCGGCACTGTCGTTACTACATTCCTCGCTCTCTCAAACTATAAAAACGAACTTTATGGCCAACTGCATAAATTCTTCTTAGTTTCCATCGCTCTTCTGCTCATCCCGCGCAACAACCAGCTGGACCAGCTGTTCAAGACTGCCGCGGCTAGTCTGCCCTCTATCGGGAACGTACTGGCAACGTGGTTCGTGCTATTCCTGGTCTATGCCATTGCATTGACGCAGACATTCAGCCTGACAAGATTCGGTTCCATGGAGAACGGTAATCTCAATTTTCGAAACGTACCGAAAGCCCTCATATTGCTTTTCCGCACCAGTTGTGGTGAGGGCTGGAACCAAATCATGGAGGACTTTGCGGGCATGACGTACCCGAAATGCGTCGAGAGCCCCAAATTTTTTGACAGCGACTGTGGGAGCCCTAATTGGGCGCGAGCTTTGTTTATATCATGGAATATCATCAGCATGTACATATTCGTCAGCTTGTTTGTCTCGTTGATCTATGAGAGCTTTTCGTACGTCTATCAGAGGAGTAGCGGGCTTTCTGTGGTAAGTAGAGAAGAGATACGGAGGTTCAAGCAGGCATGGGCGACCTACGATCCTGAAGGCACAGGATACATCTCGAAGGAAGCATTTCCGAGGTTACTTGGGGTAAGTCGAACAATCCATACCTTCCATTCCACCACGTGCTGAGCTTACGCAGGAACTCTCGGGCGTGTTCGAAATGCACATCTATGATGGTGAGCACTCGGTAAACAGGATACTTGAAGACTGCCGCGATAATACCAGAGGCATCGATTCGCCAGCCGGAGTCGTTCATGGCGTTGATCTAGCAAGGTTGAACGAACGACTACGCACTATCAACGTACCGGAAATTCGGAGGAGGAGGAAGCAACTCGAAACCTTTTGCACAGAGATCTTCATCTCGGCAAACGTCGACCGAGGCATCAACTTTACATCCTGTCTTATGATTCTTACCCACTACAACGTCATCTCGGACAGCAAAAGCTTACGACTCGAGGAGTTCCTGCGACGTCGGGCGAGGCTTCAGCTCGTCGAAGAAGAAACCCGCCGAAGGGTAGTCCGAGGCTTCTTTGATACCATGTACTGGTCCCGCTACTTTCGATCTCGGCTCGACCTCCGTCATTCTGCGCGCATGATGACGGTCCCACAGTTCGCAGTCCCCGAGATTTTCATCGACGATCAAGATGCTTTATCGCCACAAGACGACGGCACCTCTCCTGCCTCCCCTTCGAACATTTCGCCCAAAGGCAGCCCAAGAGGCCGGCCGCACATTGATACCGGAGGCATACGACGACGCACCGATTCAAGAGGAGGCTCGCCGTCGCCGTCAGATACTAGCATCCAAGCCAGCCCACAATTGTCCCCCAGAACCGGAGTAACCCCGCAACTCTCGCCGCACAGGCCGTCGCCCTCTGTCGCTAGCGGCGGCACTGGCGCCTTTTCGTGGGCCTATGATGGGACGACGACTCCTGAGGAGAGACTTGAGGGGGGCAGAAGCAGAGCGGGCAGTTTTGTCGATAGGCAGAACGTGCTCGAGGTGTTTGACAACAGCGCCTGGGGGGAGAGTATCAGGAGGAGTTTCACGTTGAGGAGAAATGGGACCAGGAGGAGGGGTTCGAGGTCATGAGGGATTGAATGAAAGATGGTTACGACTACGAGGGTAAATTTGGGCATAGAGGCGGAGAAGGGGGCTGTTCTGTATGAGTATGGTTGTCATTGCATTGTTGGTTTTGGGGGAAGGATCTGTCACAGGCCGTGGCTAGAGGGAGGGCAAAGCATCAGTTTGGAGTTATCATTCTGCTGTTGCATCGTGGGTTTGGGGCTTGGGGCGTTGGTGAGGGACCGTCTGGGGAGGCATGGGACATGGCACCAGCATTGCACGGAGCCTTTTTGTTTCCCGTCGGTTGGAATCCTATCTTATATTAATGCTTTCTTGGGGGGCAGCCGGGGGGATTATCTGTTGTTGGTAGAATACACGAGCCAAATGGCTAATCTCCACAGTAGTGCAAGGCGCATCGGAGGAAAGGGTGTGAGAGAAGAGTGAGATGTTGGTGTTGTTCATGCCGAGGTCAGGACTCTCAGGAGATGAGATCTTTTTCTATCATTGATTATAAGACAATCACGAACAATGCAACAATGCCCAAGCTCACATTCCCACAGCACACGCATGATTCGCAATAGAGAGTCCCTTAGGGTATTCCGCCCCTTTGACCTCTTCCAAGTTGGAACAAACAACCTGCTTACCTAACCTCTCTCTGCACGCAAACATTCCTGAAACACGCCACGTCGCAAACCCTCCACTCACCAACGTCTCAGCCCCGCTCCCGCTCACTCACTCACAACCCCCCATCCACACAAGGACAGCCAGCAGCACATGACCGACCCTACCTGGGGCCAGCAGGAGCGGAGATCTGCCTTGCTGGAGGGAGAGAGGGGGGTGGCGAAGGTTTGGGTATGAAGCAAGGAAGGGTGGGGCAATGAGGTAGATTATGGAAAGGAGGATCGATCTACTCCAGTGGTGGAAGGGGGGGGCCTTTCATTTACTTAAGACTGTGTGCGTTGGGGGGTGGGAAGGGGCGTGGTGGGGCGCATGATCATTGCTTGACGGATTGGGCATTAGGATTAATATGGTAAGGGAGGTGAGGGTATATAGGTTTGCCGGATTTCTCTTTCTCGGCTCTTTGCGAACGTTCTTGGACAGGAAATAATTACAGCGAGACGATTTCGTCTTCTCTTGACGTACCGAGTCGGTTTCTCGGTCGTTTAGCTACGCTTTTTGGTTTATGCTCCCACCGGACCATACTTGCGCCTTGATAGTTATTTTCCGATAACGACGGTCTTTTTCTATTAACCTCTACGAATTCTTTGCAATTGCTTCCTCCGGTGTTCTCCGCGACGTTTCAACCACTTGGACTTTCCGAACCGCACCACCACCACCATCCCTCCCCCCACCAACCCACCACACAAACCATGCGCCCCTCTCCCACCTCACCCGGCTCCTGCTCCCCCGCCTCCATCCGCAGCAGCCTCCTCTCCCTCCGCCGCCGCATCGCCTTCCCTCCTCCTCCTCCTCCTCCTCCTCCTCCTCCTCCTCCAATGTCGATATCCGCACCTTTCAACTTCAGGCACCAGAATAATCGGAGAGTCGATGCGGGGGACAGCGAGGACCGGGAAAGGGTGGTAACGATGACGAGCGTACTAGAACCAAGACCGAGGGGAGGGGAGTTTGTGGGGATTGGTGAGGTTTTGGCATGTTATTAGGGAGGCGGGCGGTTGTAAGGGTGATTGATGGAGGGTCTTTGGAGACGAGAAAGGGCGTTTTGCGTTACGGGTGACATTTTTGGTGGTAGGGGGTTTTACGGCCACGGTTCGGCCTAATGCGGGTTATAGATATCCAGGAGTTAGGAAATTGGATTTGGTTTGCTGGCACTTCTGGGATGAATTTCTTTATCAAGAGCACCAGGGGGGGGTGCAGCGAGTCTGTAATCCATGGTCGATAGCCGGGTTGACTGACAGTCTATATCAGACTTTCGGTAATGTAAAAACCGCGATGGATCAGTCTCATGTATCCCGATGCCCGGTTCTTCTTATCGCATACTCGAACCCGAGTCGACGGTTATGGCTCTTCGGAGAAAAGCAAGCTGTCTACTAGTCGGTTGAGATGTCTCGACGAAGATTCCTTGTCGTATCATGAACTTTATGCGTCTTTGGTATAGGAAAAAAGCTAAGTAGAAAGAAATCCTATTACTTGAGAATCTTGCGGGTGGTACGATGGAAATACTTGTCATTCTTTCGCTGGATAGTCATTGATAGACTAATCACAAAGAAAATACTCATCATAAGTCAAAATCAAAATCAAAATCAAAATCAAAAAAAATAATAAACGCTTACAAAAGTCTTTACACCTCAAATCTCTCTCTCTCTCTCAAAAAAAAAAGTGGAAAAAACCCTCCCCTTCTCGTCTCAAAAAAACCAAACCCGCAACCATCACCCCCAACCAAAAAACCAAACCCTCACAAACAGGCTTTAAAAAAAACCACAAATCCCTCCCACAATTCTGAAAACCCCCCAAACCAAACCACCACCCCTCCCGCAAACCCACGATCCCAAACATCAAACTCCGTCCCGCACCCGCACCCCACCCGCCCCTTCCCCACCCCCACTGTCCGCATCCGTGATCCTGCCCCCTACATCCCGTGCAGTATACGAACGTAACTCCTAGCAGTGTTTTTTAGTTTTTTCATCGTGACACTGATGCATCCCTTATGTCGATGGGGGAAAAATAAGCATGGGCTCGGAGAGGTAAGTTTTTTTTAAAAAGACGGTGTTTGAGCGTGAGGGGTCGGTTGGAGGGGTTTTCCGGGGATTGCGATTGGGATTTGGGGTTTGGGGTTGAGGGGGATGGGAAGTGTGCTGGGTTGGGGGGATGAAGGGAGGGTTGTGAGGTTGGGTGGCTTTTTTTTTTGTGGAAGAGTGGGGGTTTTGTTGCGGGGGGGGAGGCGGCGGGGGGGTTGGAGAGAGAGAGAGAGAGAGAGAGAGAGGCGCTGTTTTGGTGGGTGGGTGGGAGGAAAGGGGTTTTTGATTGGGGTGTGGAGGGGAGAGGGTGGGCGTCTGGAGTGAGGATTAGCAGCGGGGATGTAAGGGGGAAGCTTCGCAGGACTGGTGAAATTGTTGGCAAAAACTGTACTTTTTGAAAAGAATATGCGGATCCTGCTTACCTTGAAGAACCGAGCGGTCTACTTGTCCGTGATATTTTTCTAGGGAAGTTTCTGCACTTCTGGTGAAGGTTTAGGGAAGTTGGTTCTCAGGTAGATGGAAAGAGGGAAAGGAAAGTTCATTGCTCAAGCTATCTACTGCTACTGTGCTGGAAGTGGAAAGGAAATCGAATCGCTTGGAAAATAAGTGCTGCCACAGTCATGAAAAGGCCTCCACCGCCCCTTGAGCACAGCCGCTGATGGAGAAACAGAAAGGACATCGCTAGAAAAACAGGCAGGAAATCGACAAGAAGACTAAGTGAAGAAATAGCCCCGGCACCGCTCCGCCCCGCACAAGCACTTTGCAGGGCGGTAGCTCTGCCGCCTCCCCACCTCGTCGGCCATCTCCTCCGTGATGACAGCCCTGTCATCTTCGTCCTTGTAGTCGAAGGTGAGCTCGGTGCCCGCGGGGATGTCCTCCTTGGCGAAGAAGGCGAGGTCGTAGATCTCCTGGTCCGCATGGTTGGTTGACGCGGTGTGGACCTGGAGGTTCGGGGCGCAGGAGTGGTTGATGAAGCGGGTGGGCCCGCCAACGTGCATTCCGTCACAAACGTACTTGCAGGGGACGAACTCTGGGTTGAACCAGATCTCATTGCCCTCGGCGTCGTGTTCGATTGTCCATTTGCCCTCTTCGACTTGTTGGGCGTGCCATTTGATCTTATCGGGGTGAAGTTTGAGGAACTCTGCTTTGGTAATGGAATCTGGTTCCTGAAATTTATCGAAGTCCATCAAGTAATTGCCTTCATCTGGGTTTCTCGTCTTGCTACGTCGATCGGACTCCTCGGTCGTAATGATCTCACCGCGGTAGGTGTCGACAAATTGTCCTCTCTGCAAACCGGACAAACAGCGCAAGCCTAACAGCTGTCAGTGAATATATATAGGTTGATCTATAGAGAAGACGGGCTTACCCCATCCACGATTCGCAGTCTTGAATATCTGTAGCTTGACTTTACGACCAAATTGTACAACCCGATTCTTGCAGTTGTCGCTGCAATTGCAGCGCGCATTACACTCATAGATGTGGTTTCGACTCTTGAGAAAGATTGGGCGCAGGCAGGCTTTATCGTGTTTCCCCATGGAATAAGGAAATGCTTTTCGACCACCTCCTGTGGTAGGCTCTGGCAAACAGGTACAGGAAAGATATTCGCAGCCACAATGTCGTCCATTCTCGGCTCTGCACTCGCATCCTATCATGAAATCATCTGGTACTTTCAATACGCCTTGGCCCAGTGTGCTCTGGTTGACAAACTCGAAGGTAACTGTCGGCGTCGAGCCATCTATGTCGTTGAACAATGTGACTGCAGGGTCATCAAGGGTGTCGAGATTGCGTAAGAAGCGTCGACGTATCTCGCTTTCCTCATCGGTAAGGGTAATCTGTGCTTGGTTGTGTTGGTTTCCAGTGGCTGCAGAGTCGAACGAAGACCTCGACGTGTTCACTGTTGACTTGAGCACACCTGTTGAAGTATGATCAGCAAAAAGACTATATTGAATGCTGTGCGGGCTTAGATTAAGTTCCATTAATAAGGGGACCTGCAACACGATAGTAAAGGCGAGCCCATTTGAGGATAACGGCAACTATGATAGAATGTATGTGATCGTGCGTAAAAGCAGCTGCTGAATGCTAATGGTAAAAAGGATGTACCTCTGCTTTCGCTGGGACGTTTTCCAGGGATGATTACGAGTACACCATCATCGGGTGGATTCGATGGACGAGGGTGGATTTTACCTGATTCGTTACGGAAACCCCTCAAGAAGCCGCCTCCAGTATCTCCATAGCGAGCGTTGCGAGAAGCCCGTGGTAAATCATCTTGTACTTCCTGACGAGTTTTCGTGGGTTTGCTTAGAAGACTGGATAAGTCATCCTCAGTATCTTCAAGTACATCAGAGGCGTTGCGGGAGAAATCTCTCGATAGGTCATCCTCAGAATCTTCAGGTGCATCAGAGGCGTTGTGGGAGAAAGCTCTGGACAAGTCGTCCTCAGTATCCTCAGGTCCTTCAAGGGGAGTTTTGCGAGAAAAAGCTCGAGATGAGTTATTGCCAGTATTTTCAAGTGTTCCATAACGAGCTTTGCGAATAGATCTAGGTAAGACTTTGTCGATATCCTCGAGTACTTCGTGACGAGCTCTCTTATTTGTGATCGTCTCAGGTGGATCATCAACGGTCAAGTCGATGATATGACGCTTCTTGGTCGCTGAGGGCGATGATGTGGTTTTGGTGCTATAAAGATCAGCTCGTGCCGCTATGATAAAGATCACTAGAAATTCTCACCGATGTGCCAAGCTTTGTTGAAACAACACTAAAGATACTTATCAGCACTTTATAACAACACATGTTGTACGAAGGAAAATATACCATTGAAACGACTATTGCTGGTAGGGCTGCGATGCAACAGGCTTTTGTTGATGTTGCTGCCGTCTGAACTCTGCAAAATTGAACGTCAGCAAATATCTCAAAGTTACGCACAACAAGGATTACAAACCTTGACATCATCATTGGGGATTTCTTTGCGATCTGAGGACATCTACAGAGTCCCGCACAGATTAGCGATTGTTTTTCTCAAGTTAAAGAACGACTCGATCGCTCGAACGAAAGTGAGACTTGACAATTTCTCTTGATATTGAAAATCAAAGAATTGTCTCTAAAATAGCGCTTGCGCGACGTTAGAAAAGCAGTATAAGAAAGTATATACTTACTGTTACAGTGTTACTGCATAAATCGAGTCAGAATATGTAATTTATGAGCGAAAAGTTAAGTCTCTGTCACAGCAAAGCGTTGTTACGTTTACAAGAAATGTCCAGATGCGAAGTTTATGTTGTAAATGGTTTTCAGCCTTAACTAATGAATTCACTTTGAGTCTCACTTTTAAAATTAAATTTACACATGATTAATAACGTTGATCTTGAATTAATATAAAATATAGATTTTAAAGAATATAAACTACATACTACGAGCAGTTTGAAGATTAAAGACTCGCATATCTTAAGTGCTTTACTGCATCTCTTTTATAGCATTGATGGTCGAGGTCTGCAGTTCTGATATCTCGAGGCCATGGGACCAGTGTTTGCCGCGCCTATTTCTGAATGAGGTAGTCATAGCCGGACCGGCACTAATATACGCGCCTGGCGCCGAGCTTATTTGAACGTCCATAGCGCGTTTGTCAGAGGCTTGGTCTTAGGGTTTTCATCTAGCAAATTCCTAACTCCATGAACTTTCCAAGACGCTGACAAAGCCAGCATGGCATCTAACGTGCAGCAAGCCCCGTTTATAAAGCAACTGGCGGCTAATGGTATGTATATGATTTTTTGTGCTATGACCGAGGTTCCTATATTTGTGTTGCAAGTCGATGAGTAAGAGCTTAAATTCATCCCCTGTTGAAAAAATTCGTAACATCAGCGTTTTATTAATTTCCTATTCTATTATATGGCTATCTCTGAATTAATCTTGATCAGTATTACTAGAGTAGCGGACAGCACATTTCCAAGCCTTCATATAGTGTTTTACTACCTTTTTCGGGTCTGGTTTAGGGAAGGGTTGCAAGTCGAAGATTATGCGTTATGCCGAAAAGACTTGATTCATCGTTAGCATAATCAGCTTTGGTCTGTCCTAATCTTGCCTGAAAAGAAATCACATATAAACCTTCAAGTCTTGAGCGGTTCTATTTTCACATCCTCGAAGATATTCGTATTGAACAGAGTTTTTGAATCTCCTCAATTTATATATCTTTGTTGACACGCATTCTATGTCGTCCTCTTTATTGTGTGTGATTGACTACAATTCATCCCATTTGTTCGCGTTCAGCTCGGGCGTTCTTTCCAGAGCACTTGACTGACAGATGCCATCTAGATCGCCCAACACGGGAGAAAGCTCTCTCCTCCCTTCGACTCTACCTAACCTCCAGTCGAGTATTCAGCGATCTTGAACTCCACAAACTCTGGAAAGGATTATTCTTCTGTAAGATCCTTCAGCATCCGCCAACTAACTATTCGTCTCGAATACACCCACCCAACTCCCTCCAAACCCCTGAACCCCAACTGAACACCCTCATACAGGCCTCTGGCACACCGACCGGCCCCTCCCCCAACAATCCCTCTGTCGCTCCCTCGCCTCCCTCCTCGACCCGCTTCCCCCCTACACCTTCTTCCCCTTCCTCCGCGCCTTCTGGACAACCATCGCCACACAGTTCTCCTCCATCCCTTCCCTGCGCCTGGACAAATACCTCCTGCTAATCCGCCTCTACCTCCTCTCCTCCTTCCAATACCTCTGCTCAAAAGCCTGGGACCCGCGGCTCGTGCTCGAATATGTGCACCTGATCAGTAAGGACGATATGGGAAATGGGGGAGGGCTGGGAGGACCGTTGTCGGTGGGCGACGGGAAGGTGCCGGATGGGTTGAGGTATCATGTCCTGGATGTGTGGGTGGAGGAGTATGTGAAGGTTGAGGGGTGGGAGGGTGTGAGGAGATTTGTGATGGGGCCGATGAGGGGGTTGGGTAACGAGGGGAGGACGAAGGTTATGAGGGCGAGGGCGAGGGAGGTGTTGATGGATACGAGACTGCTGGTGGACGATAGGGAGGAAGCGGATGGTGGGGAAGGAGGCGAAGAGGAAAGTGGGGAAGAGGAGAGCGAGGAAGAGGAGAATGGGAAAGAGTTCGAGGGGTTTGGAAAGTAAAGGTAGGATCAAGGTGGGGTTGGTAGGTGGGGATTTGATACCAGTATGGAGTTTCTGAGATGTCTCGTTACGGTTGCTCTGAATAGTAGATGCATCTACAACTCTTAAAACCCTTCCAGATTCAGGTCGTTGCGGCATTCCTCAAAAAACCCTAAATGCTATTTTCCACAACATAGACCATCTAACAAGTCTATATCCGCAAAATGAAACGCTATTTCCTGGTATCATCGAAGCAAATACTCCAACATTGGTCTCAGAGTTCTTCTACACGGGTACTAGCTCCCCTCCTTCGTGCCCTCCACCACCCCCTTCGCCTCATAGACATGGCCACTCCTACTAAGCACCGTTCCCAAACCCCTGTGCACCTCCGCCTGGAACGGCTCGAACGGCACCCTCTCGCCATCAATACTGACATAACCCTCTCTCTCCCTCTGAATAATCCTATACGCGCTAACCTTTCGGTAATTTACATGGGGTAAATCAAAGAACGTGCCCTTCTCCATAGCAAACAGGCTGTTAAAGGCAGTGGAACGGTTAATGTCGCCATCGACGGTAACGAGATCAAGACAACCATCGTTGGGGAGGGAAGCAGGGAAGAAGTTGGAGGAGGCGGCCATGAAGGCCATGTTTCCAGCGTAGAAGTTGCCGAGTTTTCCGCAAGGGACAACAGTCCAGTCAGGGGGAAGCGGAGAGTTGATGGAGCCGTATTTTAGGGGCGGAAGACCGGCTTCTAAATGTGAATCTCGGCGAGAGGATGAAGCGGCGTGGTTGGCTAGTTCGCGGCGGTAGTGCTCTTTGATTTGGGTTTTTGTAGGGACTTCAAGCTTGACTGCGAGATCGCATGGGTAGATGGTTTTCCGGAGGAGACGGATGAGGAAGCCATAGGTGAAGCGTACTTCACCCATCCACCGGAGGTGTTCAGTGCCGAGGTCGCTTTCGGCGACGATTCCGACCGATTGGGACAGGAAGGACAGATACCGTTTATCGCCTTGGGTAATGGAGATTAAGTCTAGCGGAGTCTGGATACCTTTTACGGTACACAACGCAGCCATACTTGGACTCCCCGTTCCATTGAGATTCCAACTCATGGCATTGCCAGAACCGCAAGGTAGATGCACAACAGCGATTTTCGAGAGCGCCCTTGCCGCATCCTCTTTCCTGCCCAAGCCATTGAAAACCTCGTGCGGAAGTCCATCGCCAGAACATGACGCTATGACATCGTATGCATCTATGTCGAGCTTTTCAGCGATGTCCACACCATGGCCCGAAAACTGTGTCCTCTCAACGTCAACTTCACAACGTGCGGCTGCGAATATTGGCTCGATGTCTCGAATATACCATTTTGGGGCCTTTCCACTACCACTGAAGGGATTGATAAGGACTTTAATACGCTTCCTCCTCTGCGAGCCGCCGTATGCGCGATCCAGTAGCCTTGAGACCCAGGAAGTTGCGTGGCTCTGTTCTGGTTTCTCAACCAAATAGCTGACAGACGCTAGTCGGACAATGTCTTTCGATGTGGGATGAGCATAGTGAATCGTGATGTCGAACTTGGATAGCTCTGCCCACAGAACGTTGAAGAAGGGAATCGCTCTGGTGGTTTTGGGGTCTGCAAAATTCAGCGTTGTTGGGCGGAAGAAGCTACAGGTATTGGCGCTCACCTCTATGTATTAGGCCACAGCAGTTGAATCGCTCTGTCCTAGTGAAATGCTCGTCTACATTACCTATTAGTGACCTTCTCGGTCGTTTCGAGCAGCTGGAGCTGCGTACCAAGAACAATGAGTGAGTCAGTGCCCAAGGTCAGCGAAGCATTCCTCCCCACTACCAAGGTAGAATCTTCCCCATAGTCTGACTGCTCTTCTACAGAGATAGGATCCTCAAACGGATCGCTATCGGGTGGGCACCGATTTTCCATAGCAATGTAAAGGAGTCAGCATTTCTGGTGCTGTTGTGCGCGTTGGCAAGCTCGGCATGCCTGAGAAAAGCCCGTGATTGGGTGGCAGGTGGTCAGTGCGCAAGCTCACTTTATGGTTCCTGAATCCTGACCCATTGATGCAGTCAAGCCGCACAGAGGGTCGTTCTTGATGAACGAACAAAATCTACAATCATTAACAAGACTGAGCGGAGAAGTGCAACAGTAATCCTTTCTTGATGCAGCATTATGTTACCACCTATTGTACAGGTAGAACGCTAGAGTCCAGCAAATCTCCACAGGTCGAGGCCAGACCCTCTTACAACAAACCTCTTTGCTCAAACAATTATGACCGAACCTGTCATCAAAGACTTTCTATCTCAATGCCACAGACTCGCTTGCAAAAGTCGGCACACTTTTATTCCAGCGCCGTATTCTTTCCCATGCATCCAGCCCCCGGCTTCATGGCGAGGGTGGGTTAGTAACTCACGCAACCCATGAGGCAAAACAATTGGTAGGAAACGTAATCATGAAGAACCTCCAACTTTGTTGAGCCCTTTGAGAGATCCAAGACTCAACGCAAGCCCTTGTGACCGGCTGCGAATCCGCACAAAGCCTGTCACTGGCCCATCGTCGCCTTCTTTCTCAATGCTCAGGTTCGCCAAGGCATCCTCACCTACATACGATCAGCTGTCGAATTGAATTTCTATGGAGAGAGATAGAGATGCCTACCGAAGACGCTGCGCGCATAGAGATTGGCACTCAAGAACTGGCAATCTCCCTTCATCGATGCCTCTGGTGTTAAACACGTCATGTTTGTGCAGGCCATTAATTGAGTCAGGAAATCTCGTAATGATTTGGCCTTGGAGTTGATGTTGACTTTGTTCTCCCACTCGAACTCGGTCCACATGGTCCTGAACTGTGTTTCCGTGCAATGTGCTGGCTGGATATAGTCCATGATATCGACGTGTACATCGTTTAGTATTACTACGTTGCTTTCCGTAGAGCTTGGACCATCGTATACCACGTTACCAAAGATAACACCAGTATCTGTGGATGATACTTTGATAGTACTCTGCACGTTTTGGAAGTCTCGGGCACCAAGATTCTGGGTCGTCGGCCGTTCCACTACCTTCAAATCCCCCAGAGTTGCGAACTCGACCGAGAGGTTCTGCAAAGTCTCCGAAGTCTGATTGACTAGCAGAACATCAAGCACGATATCGAATTGATGGACTTTAACGTAGGCTTCGGCATACACGGGATCTGAAAATCCAGTCAATTGGACAACCTTACTTAGCTTCGACGAGAGATCTTCAGTGGCAGAATCACCACCTGTGGCCTTTTCGAGGTCTAGCTCAATCTCATCCGAACCGTCGCCCGTAGCTTTCTTGGTCAGTTGTCGGATAGAGACAACGTCATCCACTTGGACGGCTGACTTGGCCTTCTCGACAGCATCTTTGGCGGCTCGCTTCTGCTCTTCTGCTTGTACCATTGCACGGAACGCTTTTCTTGTGTCATCCAGGAAAACCGTCTCAAGGTCTTTCTTCTGTGCAAATTCGGCCAGCGATCGAACACAGGACATGATCCGGTCAACAGAATCCTCGTCGATTGGAGCCTTTACGAATTGTGACTGACCGACACGTATGATTGAGATCATAATTAACATAGCTTCGGCACGTAGGGCGTTTGTCCGAGCCGTGTCTTGCGAGATTTCTGAGTGTCGCATCACTAGCTTTGTTAGTGTAGAGGACAGGACAGTCGCGAGGTAGAAATCTCCATCAAGAATGAGTTGTCGCAACGGAGGTTTCTGGGCAGCTTTCACAGCTTCGAGTTTGGCAGCGTTGGCTGATTGGCTTGTCAAAGCATTTTCAGTCGCATATGTGCCATCTGGTAATACTTTTCGTGAGCCTGTAGGTGCTGAAGGTTTTGCGTGTCCGTTGGTTTGCTCTTTAGGCTCTTGCCCTTCTTCCGCTACTTCTTCAAGTAGGCGCTGTTCCGAAGACAGAATAGGGATCTCGCCCAGACTTGTTCGGATTCTCCTCCATGCCTCGCGGATATCGTTCGCCTCTAATGAATATTCTCCAACGATCCACAGCGCTCCTCGATAAACTTTACCTGCACGTACCTCGCTCAATGTTGATACAAGACGTTCGACAATGGAAGGTCGTAGCTTGGGGAATTTCTCGACCACTTCCTTGACAAAAGATATGACATCAACAGCAGAGGTTGCATTGAAATCAGCGATGAAGTCCATGAGGAGATCTACAACCGAAGCCGCAACCTCGGAGAACTTTATAGCGCATTGGTGAATTGAGTGGATCAGCAACTGCCGGTATTCATTATTCTATATTTACTGATTAGTCACAAAAACCTAGTTTAATCCACGCGGAGGACATTACCTTCTCATATTGTTCATCCAGGGTCTTCGAAAGTTCTTTTTTAAGTAACATAACGACCTCTTCTACGTTTTTGCTTGAGACCATCTCCATAGCGAGGCCGAGTGCTTTTCTTCGAACATCGATATCAGGGCTAGAGAGTACTCTAAGTATCTCCATGGTCAGATCGTCGAGAACACCCTCATTCTTCTTTCGAAGCTGGTCCACTCTATCGAGCACGATAAGTTTGACATTGTTGTCTGCCTCCTTGATACTCAATTCTATAAATTTGGTCGCAGCTGCTTTTACAGCCACTGGGTTAGTTGTAAGTGACGTGAGTGATGATGCAGCTTCGTATACTACCGTGGTTGCGCTGGCTTCTAACAGATCAAATATCAACCGTAAATAGCGACCCTGGAGAATTGTCAGCAGCTTGAGGTACCCGAAACCTGTAAAATTCATGGTACGGTCAAAAACCTACCTTGTTCTGTGTGTTCTGCACCGCGTCTTTGCGAATGAATTCAAGCTCCACCAGCTGAAGTAACTCGTCTGCGTTTGGTATTCCGTCGAAAGCCCCACTCAGATACTCCAATGCCTTCTCGTGACTCATTGAAGTTAGAGCAGCGAACGCGTTCCTTTTGCATGTATGGTCGCTCTCTGTCTCGAGGAAGGCTTGAACAAGCTCCGGGGCATCTGGAATTAAAGACTCGGAGTGGGCATGTATGGAAGAAACAGCGAAAACAGCATTTTTGCGAACATAGGCATGACGATGCTCTAAACATGCTCGTGCAGAGGATAGAAGCGGCTCTATAAGTTCGGCTTCTCGAAGCTTGCAAAGAAATCGTAATGTATTGCCGCGAATATATTCGTTGGGATGTTGGAGGTCGTTGCGGATGCCGTTGCTTTCCTGTCTGTCAGCCAAGCTTCCCTAAGCCACCTAGAATCTAACCAAGTACCAGACGAGTATCATCTCTTGCTTCAGCTTCCCCCCGGTATCTAACTTTGGGCAAATCTCGTAGTAGAAATAAAGGAGCTTTTTCAGCGCTTTGCTTTTAGACGGCATAACGAAACGTATGATGTGCATAAGGAGCTGCGGCATTGAGTCGCCATTCAACATAATTGTGAGGACCCGTTTCATCGTTTCCACCTTGGTTTCATCTGTGCCCTTCTCCAGCTGTGTCCTCAGCTCTTGCAGTGTCGGCTGGTCGGCGGTATTGTCTTGGTGGACCATGCTATAAGCATGATCCAGAAAGGACGTCATGCTGCGTAAACCCCAATTGCACCCAGCAGTACCAATGTCACTCGGATGTGGAACCCGCGGTTTGTAGAGCACGAGGGGCACCGTCTACCTGACTACCAATGCCCTTGAGCAGAATGTTGCTCACGGCTCGTAAGGATTGCGGCTCCTATAAAGCGGTTGTTAAAGGAGTGACTTCTTCTCAATTGCAAAGTACAAGCGGCAGAAAGACAGGTGTGTGAATGGAAGTCTCCAAAGGCTCTAGGCTCGGGTGCCCATTCACAGCTGTCAGATTCCGTTTGTGGTGTGTCTTTTGTGTTGCCGCTAGGGAAACGCTAATGTAACTTTACGAGCAAACCCCCTCCATCCGTATTGGAATCAAGAGTGGGAGAGTCTTAAAGTTCGCTCATAGACTTTTAGACCTTCTGCCTCTCATGGCGGCCTCAAATGAGCCTTTCTATGTGCGCTACTAGTAAGAGCTTTTGTGCCCAGGTTTCCTGTAGCTGCTGATCCCTCCACGCAGCTCAGGACATTCTGGGCGGTTTGGACACGAGTTCCTAGGTGGGACAAACGCTCAGAAACAATTGCACTGAATGTACGCTCACATCCCCCACAGAGTTCGACTTTCGCACCCTCGGCGACGGTCGAAGCGCCTCAGCGCGGTATGCAAATAACTCGAACTACCGAAATGATTCCTTAATCAGGAAAGAGAGTATGTGTACCGAAACCACGAGCATGTATTGGACAGCTCTAATGAATTCTCAGTGTGTGTTAGCTCGCTACTCATTGCCGAGATTAAGAGGATAGTCAAGGAAAGCGAGATCATGAAGTAGCCAATAGAACATGCAAATATTGCCCTACAATTACTGACTACTGGAAGGGAGGACGACACCAAATGGCCAGAGAAGAACAAAGATGGGAGGCAAGAGTTGGAAATTAGGCTGGGCAACGAACACATTTCTTTTGAGGTACTTCTTTCACAGTTCAGGGCTTGAAAGTATATGGTGATGAGCTGATTACTCTGGTACAGACGGCAAAGATCGGCTCCCTTGTCGATGTCACAGAGTCAGCAGATCCGGAAGGACTGCGGGTTTTTTACTATCTTGTCCAAGACCTCAAGGCTCTGGTGTTCTCTTTGATATCTCTACATTTCAAGGTAAGTGTACACAGCATATTGAATCCCTAGCCTGCACAAGATTAACACTGACATTTCGGAATTCATCATAGATCAAGCCTATCTAGATCTTTTGTTATAAGAGCAAGAGGAGTGGAGATTGAGGAAGGTCTGATAGGCGTTATATTTGGCGGTCATACCCTTGCCGATTTGGCTACATGAAAGTAGGGAGAAGAAATCATCCACCATTTATATCTTATTGAGCAATGTCGGTTGGATTCATCTACCTCAGCAGCCTCACCACCTTGTACCTCTTGAGTGACGTAACAAGTTGTGTCTGGGCGGCGTAATGATAATCCGGTGTTGCCTCACGGATCTCGCTTGCATCGTCTTCGTGAGCTTCCCCGCGTAGACTAAACAACCTGCGTACTCAATTTACCTTAGTATACCCAATGTCGACCCAGACCACCACCATTAACCAGGCATTCCTATTGATTTGATAAATATATCTTCCGTATCTTTGGTTCTGTATATGTTTCTTCTTCTATGTTTTAAAAGAGATTCCTTATTTCAATGCCGACACCTAATGACAGCTCCACCCAGCTCACGTTTGGAGCTGACCCGCATCTCGAGCGGTTAACACACACGACATGTCCACCCGACTCAGAACGTTCCGGAACATGGAGGAATGGGCATGAAGAGGGTCCGGACCCTGAAGATGTCATGGACGGCGCGCTGCCCCCTCGACAACAGGACTGCGCAGCCACAGAAATAGAAGCTACCGGTTCGATGGAGGACATAAACCACAACCACCAACCATCACCGACCCCAACCAATCACAAGTCTGACAGAAACACGAACGGCATGGATGAAGAACACTCAAGTGCAGATGGCTCTAGCCCGATGAGCACCACTACGGAAATCAAAGACTCGGAGCAATTGCCATCACCTGCACCCATAGCTGACACTGTTGAGCTTTCCTCCTCACTTTCTTCCCGTTTTGGTATTCCAAACGTGCGCGTATGTCGAGATCTATCCTCCCGGTTTAGAATTCTCTACGGGTACGGAACCCAGGCTCATAATGCTAATCTTCCTCCTGCAGATGATCCCCACGCATACCTCGTCCTTTCTCCGCAACGGCAGCAAATTCCGCGGCACCCAGCAGTCAGACAAACAACAATATAAAGTCGAAGTCGAGATCAAATACGTCGACATGGCTGACTCCTTTCTGTGTGGTTACCTTCGCATCGAAGGTCCGCCTCCCTCCTATCGTTCTTATCTTAGCCGTTCACTAACACCTCACCTACAGGCCTAACCGAAGACCACCCAACCCTAACCACCTACTTCGAAGGTGAGATCATTGGCACCAAGCATACATTTCAGACCCGCCACCCCTCCTGGGGCGCCACCGATAAGACCGACATGCAGCACTGGGCCCGCTTCCCCGCCTGGCGGCCCCTGGCCAAACAGGCCAAGAACCCAGACTTCCAGTACAAGAACAATACGCAGCGCGAAAACATCTTCATGCGCTGGAAGGAGTCGTTCCTCGTGCCCGACCACCGTGTCCGCGAGATTATGGGCGCTAGCTTCGAGGGCTTTTACTATATCTGTTTCAACCAGGTGGCGGGGACCGTGAGCGGGATCTATTTCCACGCTAAGAGCGAGAAGTGCGTTGCTTTCTCCCTGTCTTTCCACTTCTCAATTTCGTCACCTGATGCTAACGATTTGTGCTTTAGGTACCAACAACTCGAGCTCACGCACGTCCCCGACAACGGGTGTTTTGGCGCGATGGAATTCCGCTGAAGGCCATTTTGTGTCTACGAGGAAACGATTTGTCCTTTTAGCGATGGAGTGAAGGGGGGGATACGGGGAATGGGAAGCTGGGAAGCTTTGGGATCTTGCGAGATCTCCGCTTATTGTAACTATGTAAAATGGAATTCAATGCCCTTGTGAATTCGTCTTGAAATATATCCATGCGACTAGGGCTCTGAAACCTCCTCTTACCATGCCGCCATTGTAAAAACCGCTCGAACTGTACTTGTTGGATCGTACATCTACTTTAGCTCTGTCTGAACCGCTGCACGTCTTGTTCAAAACCCTATTTTACGCAACCGATTCATCCAATTGGCGACAGAGTAAAAAAAGTGGGGGAATAGGGGGCGTGGGAATTGGTAGGGTTTTGGGGATTCCGCTTGTTGTAATTATGCGAGATGAAAATCGGCAAATGCTCTGTTTCGTAAACACACACTCTCTCCTCTCATCTCCACTCGTCTACGTGACTAGAGGTGTGTTACTCGTTCTTCTCGATGCTAGGGGGCGTGATATGGCTATGTATAACCAACCAGGCACTCGAGGACACAGTCGATGATGTGAACATGAAAAAGCTTCGGGATCAATTTCCAGGTCTTTGCCTTGTGTAACTTACCTATGTAAATGGAAAATGACCAAAAATTCGATCAGTGACCTCTTTCGGTTCATCCATGTGAGTGAAACCCCTTATTTCTGCGCCTGCACCACCCCGGCCTCGTTAGCCTGCGCCGTAATCCTTTTCTTATACGCCTTGACGTCGCCATCAAACTTCTCCACCACCCCCGCATCACACACCCACAAGCTCTCACACACCGTCTGCAACATCGTCACATCATGGCTGACCATCAGCACGCCGCCCTGGAAATTCCGCAGCGCCAAGCTGAGCGCATCCATGGCCTCGATATCTAAATGATTCGACGGTTCGTCCAGCACCAGGATGTGCGGGTTTGTGAGACTGAGGCAGGCGAACGCGACGCGGGATTTCTGGCCGCCGGAGAGGAGCGACATTTTCTGCAGGCCGGTCATGCCGGTGATGCCGAAGGCGCCGAGGTGGCGGCGGTATTCTTCGTCTTGTTTGCCGGGGAAATTTTTCGCCATGAAGCCGACGGCGCTGGCGTTCATGTCGAGGGCGTCGACGTGGTGCTGGGCGAAGAAGCCGACGCGGAGGCGTGGGTTTTGGCTGATGAGGCCCTTGGTGGGGGTGAGCTGGCCGATGAGGAGTTTGAGGACGGTGGTTTTGCCGGCGCCGTTGGGGCCGACGATGCCGATGCGGGAGTCGAGTTGGACGTCGAGGTCGATGTTGGCGAGGAGGGGTTTGTCGGGGGTGTAGCCAAAGGAGACGTTGGACATTTGAATGATTGGTGGGGAGAGCTTCTCGACGTCGGGGAATTTGAAGTGAACGACGTATTCGGATTCAGGGGCTTCGAGGATGGGCATTTTTTCGAGCTTTTTGATGCGGGATTGGGCTTCGGAGGATTTGGCGGCGTTGTAACGGAATTTGTCGATGAAGGCTTGGAGGTGAGCGCGTTGGCCCATTTGGTTCTCGTATTCGCGTTTGGCCGTTTTGCGGCGTTCTTCCTTGGTGGCGTAGAATGAGTCTGGGGGTGGTCAGTACTAAGAGAGGCGGGTTTGGACATGGGGGGGATTGACCAAAATCTGCGCCTTTGTAGTAGTCTAAGCGCTCCGAATGTTGGTGAATTATATCCGTGGCTACTTCGTTAAGGAAAGCTCTGTCGTGGGATACTACAAGTAGAGTGCTGGGGTATGACTGGAGATAATTGGACAAAAAGGTGATTGATGGGACGTCCAACATGTTGGACGGTTCTGGTATCCTGTCAGCAATTTAGATTCACCCCATTTGTAAGTCGTTTTACCATCAAGCAACAACAGATCAGGCTCGCAGAAAAGTGCTCTTGCTAGTGCCAGTCTCATCCTCCATCCTCCCGAAAAGGTCTTGGTGGCATAGTGCTGGCGCTCTTCGGAAAATCCAAGGCCAGCGAGGATACTTGCGGCTCGAGACTCGGCCTTGTCTGATTCCATTTCGGATAGCTTCGCATGGATGTCACTCAGGGTAGTATCGAGCCCTTCTCGGTGTTTGTCAAGGCGCGCGGCGTCAGTTGATGTATCTGCCATGGAAGACCGCTCAACCTCGAGTGCGGAAAGTTCTTTACTGATTTTCTGGAATATGTCAATCCTGATAGTCAATTCCCATCATTTCGCCACATACTTCTTGCTCAGCAAGTAGGTGCTTCCGCCAGACATCAGCATCCAAGACTGCTTGCAACGCAGGTGTATCATCGCCAGTGATCTGTACAAAGGCAGATGTTAGCGTCTGTTCCTCATGCAAGAGACCGTAATCAGTTCACAAGTTCACACCTCTTGCTCAACATGTAGGATTGAGATGTGCGTAGGAATTGGCAACTCTCTTCGACTCAAAGCTCGCAGCAGAGTACTCTTTCCAATACCATTTTGACCGACTAAACCGTAGCGGCGGCCAAACGCCATGGTCAAGGTGGTATCGGTCAGAATACGCTTGCCACCAATTGACACATCGACTCCATCGACTTTGATGTCCTTGCTCTTGGACGCCTGGTCCGCGCCTAATTGCAGAGGGTTGACCTGCATAAAAAATTCTTCGTATGACTGGGCATCATCTGGTTGGTCCAGTAATCTAGATGCTTCATACTCTACGTTTTTCATGACCTTTCGTTCTTGCTTTGCTTGGATCTTTCGCTCCGCTTTTTCTAGTTTCTTCCTGTCAACTCGAGACTCTACCTTTCTTGTATTGGCAGATTCAAGATCGACTGCACCGCCAGCAAGCCCCAGCGTTGAAGAAATATTACGCTGTGACCCAACCTGGATGGCATGGTCAAGCTTCCGAGTCGTAGAAGCCATCTGCCTCTTCTCACCGTCGACGCCATTGGCAGCGCTGAGTCTCGAGATGAACTTATCGACCAGGTTGCGTATTGCTATTGCATTCTGATCAGACATATCTCCTGATGCAGAGACTAGTAAAGCAGTGATTGTCTCGGCAGCCTCATCCAGTGGGGATTGATTGGCATCGGCCTCGGAAGTATACGATTTCGAGACATGATCAAGATAGCCCTTGGTTGAGTCAGTGCCCTGGGATTGATACACCTCTACGAAACATTAGGGCTTAAGGCTACCTGAGCATAAGTCGCAATGACAGGATCAACGCCAGGGATCTGGGCTTTTATCTCTGCCTCCATGACTACTCTACTATTATGAGTATCGGATGAGTATCGGATGACTGGTGTTCTGGGAGATCGAACCGAGATGGTGGCGTGTCAATTTCGGTACACGATACCTTACGCAGCTCACGTAACTCACGTGTGTATGCCACGCCTGAAGTGAATTGATGTTCCAGAAGTGGAGACGGGAAACGAATCAGAATTTTTCATTTGCTGCAACCGTCAACCAATCAACACGTCGCCAAAGTCGCGTAAATGAAGACTTACATTACACACGGTACGGATTACAGTAAGGAAATGCTGAATCCACGGGGCTAGGTAGGTACTAACATCATACATGCATATTGTGATTGAGGATCCGCTTCAAACCATGGATCCCAATAGTGTCGCCTTGATTTGCCATCAAAGTCCTTCGTAGCGTTGCCAAAGGATTCTCAGCGGCGGTCCGGCGGAGCGATGAGCGATACTCCGTAGAGGTTGATCTTTGAAAGTACCGTAAGAATTTACAAAAACCTATCAGCTATGTGATATATGACTTGCAGCTACCAAACACAAGAAAAGCAGCCTTAGAGCACGCCAAGATGCAATTATCATTAATCATGAATTATTTAATCCAATCTCGTGCTTTTCCATGGCACGCAGGGCCGACAGTCCACCTCTCGGTTTCTTCGCCCATGTCCTGCATGGCATCCTTGCGCCTTGGACCGATTCTGATCTGTTGGATCGTCCCCGATGCGTCGGATCCCTGTATCTGATCGCTCTTTAGTGCAGCCTGGCCCCCATCCCAATTTCTTGATTTAGACACCGCTTCTGGCCTGTCCGGCCTATCTTGGGAAACACCAGATCGAAAGGGCACGAGCCACTTCGATCAATTTTAATCGGAAAGCTATGTAGAGAAGAAGGAAAAGAAAAAAAAGGACGACGGCCGGATCCGTGGGATTATTATATTCGGACAAGTACTGGTGAAACCTGCATCCGACTCCTTGCGCCCACCCTTCAAACCAAGCCAACAGGGTCTCCATAGGACGATGGAAGTCGATACGTCAATTGCATCCGTACCTTGACCTTTTTACCCCGCCAGAGCTTGCCGTGCAAATGACAAAGTTTGCTGCTTACCAGATATGTGAGACCCGCCTTGGCCGATAACTTGCTTTTAAGCGACTGAAAAAAGACGCAGCCTCTAAAGCACCGCCTTCTCCTACACCCATACCCTTCAACATGCCTTGCCTGTCTTGCCTGGCCCATGGCGTGGTGCGCCCCCCTTCCCCGTCGCCCCTGATTGGGGCCGTTGAACGTTCAGCAGGAGTCCCACGGCGCACCATTTGCTTCCCCTCTGCCGGGAAGGTGCCGCACAACCTCTATGCTGTAATCCTTCGAGGCAACCCGCCTAGGAATATCCTAGTCGGGAGTGGAGTTCCAGCTCAGCTTTCGGTCAGGATGCAAAGCTGTAAGGAGTCTTCCTGTGCTGCTTCTCCGGATACGAATCTAAGGTACTTACTCCGTAGAGTAGCTACATACCATGTACTGTCACAAGTGTTGGACGCCCATTGCTCTTCAAGGAAAGTAGTGACGAAGAGCTGACCTAAAAGAATCCGTACTACCACGGCGGAGTTGCGAGGGGAAGGACCAATCCAGGTAAAGTAAGCTCGGTCTGTCTGGACTCCAAATCCACGCACATAGTCGCGTTGCCGGTGGAATGATACAGCGCCGCATAGCAAGCAAAGGGTCATAGAGACCTGGTGCTTGCATGCTTTTCCCCACGGGTCCACACACGCCCGTATGGTAACGCTATCTGTGATTCGACTTGCTGCTGCCTCATGCATTATCCAATGCCAGATCAGATAGATGTATCCGTAGTGTGTAGTATATCGTAATCGTTGATTTGGTGCAATGTCACTCAGTAAGCAGAGATGCCAAAGAAACGCAACAAACCGTCAAGATTTCACCAAAGACTTATGGGCATTTGATTGGTGCATCTGGTTCTCACTATAGCCCGGAGGCTTGTAGTTAGTGGGCCTTGCTTACCTGGAGTTGATCCTCGTTACGCATATCACGGGCTGAACTTCCCTTAAACCAACCAGCATCACGGTACCGTCTCAAACACTCACGAACCACCGAAAGGTTCAACACTGTAGCCTCCATCACCCAACTTCACCGTGGGCCAGCGTGCCGGCCAGTTCCCTGATTCGTTAGTTCTTGTTACCCATCGTTTGCGTTGTCACCGCTTTCCGCCCCCGAACCTCGTCCCTTTCGTTCACCTCCGTCAAGCTATCATTCCACCGCACGCCATCTTCATGAGGTCTCGGGTCTACAAAGTCTTTCTCTGGGCGTCTGCGCTCAGATGCGCTGAGATGTGTCTTGGTCGGTGCTGATAGGCTTTCATAAGGTTATGGAGACAGTGCCAACCGTATGTCTCCCTTCGTGTGACATTTCCTTCAACTTTCAAGATTGTCCAATTCGAAGACTTAAGCCAGTCTGCCCACACAATTTAAATCAATTCGATTTGATTGCGAGCAATATCATGAACTCAGACTAACTACTATGGATTTGAACAGCTCTGTGCAATCGGAACTGTTGGCGTTGCGGCAGTCGGTTTGGCTTTTGGCAACCCTCAGCAATCATCTGGTCTCAGACCCGCATCGAGGAATAAGCGGAAGGCACAATCATATGCGACGTTCAATGAAGCCCAACCCACATCAACGCTCCCCACGACACCTTCCGTAATTTCACAATCCGTCTCTGCACCGACTTCGCGACTAAGGAAGCAAAGCTCTGTTGGTCGGCCGCTATCTTCGTTGAATAGGTTGAGTAATGGGACGTGGGCAGAAGCTCCAACACCCGACACACGAGTACATGAAGAGTTCGATTGGACAAGTACTTCCCAACAAGACGCAAAACAACCCTCAGTACAGGAAAGTGTCCCACTTGAATCTCAAGGAACTGGGACAGCGAGGTCGTCCTGGCTGCGGCGGATGTCTACCTTGTCATCCCTCAAGAGCGAAAGTATTGTTTCCACGCCGCCCCGGCCTGCGTCGACATTCTCAATGTCCAATGGATCGACTGCTAATGGATCCACTACCCCAATTCTACCTTCCATCCCTAACACTAGCCCTGCGGTAGTACCACCAAACAAATTAGTCAAACGAAGTGCCTCACAGCGGGCACTGCAAGGGAACAAGCCACTGCACTCGACCCTTCGCAGACCTGCCACCAGCCATCAACGTTCAGCTACCCTTCAGCAACGGCAATTCCAAGACGAAGGGTCGAATTACCATCCATCGTTCCGACGATCACTCCCATTCGAGGATCTCCAGGAAGACAAACGTCTCTCCAATGAATCACTTCAAACGTGGCGACCTTTTTTCAAGTCCAGGCCTCCTCAACTGGTCAAAGACGGGCCTTCACTGAAACGAACTGCAAATGGGGTAATGAATCGAAATGAATCGCCACGAAGCATAGTACCTGATATCAACCAACTACCGACCCTTCTATTGGCAACGTCAATAACCCCAAGGTCTTCGGACGATACCATGGACGATGATGATCCATATGTCCCGAATCAAAATAGGCCAACCACGTCTGCGGGGTTCGATACCTCCGTGTCTCCTTCAACAGACAAACCAATACCGGATGCCAGCATTGATATGGATGCAATTCCCAGACGTTCTTTTTCCATTGCTGAGATGTTTCCGTCCCCGTCACCATCTACCTGGAAGATGCCACGCTCTGGGAGCCTCAGAGGAAGCAAAGGTTCTAATGGGCCCTTGAACAGCAGAAGAATTACTTCGGCCCCTCAGACTTCGAAATCTCGAAAGCCAGCACCCTTTACGCAAGGAGAATCCCACTTCGGTAACCAAACTAGGATTTGGTCTTCAGGCAGAGGCCGTGATGACCGCTATGAGACGGACTTGGATCCTATGAGAGCAAACGAGAGACCTTCATCGTCGCCACTTCCGCCAATCAATCGTTCATCCACTTTCGACGTCCATCTGCCAAACACAGCGCCTTCGTATCCAACAAGTCCACAACCCGAGAAATCATCATCTTCCCCCAAGCTATCCAGCCCCACTTACCCTGCGATCTCCTCTCCACAAGGACCCGTCAAGTCTGCCCGACCTTCAAGGGTGCCATCCGATCGGGAATCGACTTTGCTTGGATCTGATAACGAAAATAGCCGCTTTCTGTCCGGCGATGAAGACGATGGAGATGGCCGTAGTGATACCGTCTATGATTCTTTGAGAACTGGTGCTACAGGAAGCAGTCACTCTGGTGTGCGGAGACCCCCAATTGAGACGATATTTGATGAGTCTCCACCAGCAGGATTATCAAAGGCCAGATTATTCGCGTTACAGGATTTGGAGACAGATGATTCGTTCGTAGAGTCTAGTCCAAAAAGATACCGTGTTGCAAAGGGAGATCCACCGTCGCCCACATCTGTTCGTGTTGCAGGACCATGCAAGGATGAAAACTACCCCACCCCAGTACATAATGCCAGCAAAGCTTCTCACTCACCGGAGCTTCCGTCATCGCCATCCACAAATCCTTTTGAGATCAAGTTGAGGAAGACCCTCGACCGAGGCATGGACGATTCTCAAGATGACGAGTCATGGTCATTAGAAGATGCGGAAGAAAGTAATGGGGACTTTGGGGATGGCGTCCATGAATCGACTAGCGACAATTGCTTTGATCGATTACCAATGCCGCCAACATCCGAGTCAACTATACACAGACTTCCCACTTCTGACTTACCCGATGGGCAAGAAAAGCCATCGAGATCAAACATCTTTGATTGGTCGGAGCAGCCTGTAGTCGAACAAACATCTCCCCAAGGGTCATCACCTAGGCCCAGAACAGCACATGGAAAGCATAGCAAAGAGTCACGTGGTAGTCGTCTGAGCGCCCGCCGTGGGCCCAGCGCACTACATCTGCGTAGTCAAAGCGTACCGATTCCTCCAGATGCCTCAGGCCACCGCTCTCACAACACGCACAAGCTTGAATCCTGGATATTGGGCAACAAAGGGGTAAGTGAGGATTGGGATAACGACTTTGAATTCGATGAACCTCCTCGCACCAACAAACAGTCGTCCACCAGTAGTGATATAGCACGAAGTGCTTCTGGCATGTTGGTCCCCCCAGCAATTATGGAGAGGCAAGCAAGCGTGCACGGACAGTTCGGGCAAGTCAAAGAGTTGACACTGCTTGTTGAAGAACTGAAAAGGCTTCAGCAGCAAGCTAGTGCTCAAGGGATCATGCAGGGTCAGTCCGTTGAGTTATGGAAGGAAGCAGAGGGCATTATCAACCTTGCTACCTTGGACGATGAAGAGCAGGATCTATTTCCTCCTCGCTCTCCTCGTTCCCCTAGCAATGAGTTCGACCCTTTCGAGGAGGATTCACCTGTTGGCCATGGCATGCGTAGATCTGATTTACCGCCTCCAAGGGAAGAATCTTTAAACGGTACCGACAACACGTCTAGGTCTCAGACCCCTTCGCGCTCAACCCCGGACAGGTCACGGTACGAGACGCCCCCAACGTCCAGGCCTCGTCGAGAGTCTGTGGCAAAAGCCAAGTTCGTCCTAGAAACCATTCACCAGCAGCGTAACCATTACAATCCGGCCCTCCTCGACTCCAACTCGTCACAGAAGAAGCTTCCATTCGATACAACATCTCTGCGAGATCTCGTAACCCGTGCTGGTGTGGTCACCAGGGCCTTGAAAGAGATTGTCCGCCGCGCCGAAAACGCACCACTCTCTCCAAAGCCCCCACCTCCGACTCCTCAAGACCCACCGTTTAGCCATATGTTCCAAAAACCTCCATCTCCTCCATCTGTAGGCAACAAAATGCCTCGTACCACACAGAGTCCGAAAAACGGCAATTTCCTTGGGGGAACGCTTTCCGGCAACGATAACGAGATCAACGGACACATGACAATGATGACGGTTGTCTAAAAATCCGATATCATAGATCACGTGCAGACGTCCGTCTTCTTTTCCTTCAATGAGCCTCATGTAGTAGAACCTCCCTTTCTCACGAACGTACATTCTTGTACCATAATGTTTTGTCCTCGAGCATCAGTACTTCCCAGGTCCTCAATAGCATCTTAGCGTTTCTTACACATTGTACACAATTAGCGGCGGCACGCTTTTTCTGCGAATACGGGGATACGCCTCGAGGCCTTCGACTATAGCCACGGGCATTTTTTTTCGATTTTACTTTTCAAGAATTTTCTTTAACGTGGGCATCACGGGGAAAAAGCATCGGTAGGATATTTGTGTGTGCGAAGCATCTATCATGTGTGTGCAAGGACAGCTTAGCGTACGAAAGCAGCAGTAGACGGAGAATGATGGAGGGGACGATTTAAATGCGCAAAAAAAGCCGAAGGCTAGGACCGTGAACCGTTTTAGTTGTGCAAGGGGTAGTAGCTGTGGGTATGACTGAAATACGAAGGAGTCATTGATGTCTGTTTGTGAGGGGACTCTTTACATTGCGCTGTGATGGATGATAATAGGTGGGCTGTTTTCGTTCCGACGCGGCTGCACCGTCGACTCAAACCACACATATCTCCTTCTGGTCTCTATGATCCTTTCAAAACCATCGCATCCTTTCCGTGTTCAAGCACCTTCCCCCCCTTCACCTCTATTCTGGGCCTACCCACTTCACCCACCCAAACGAGACGAAACGAAACGAAGCCTCCCATAACAATCTACCCTCCCCTCCCTCACACGTCTCCGTTCCCACACACCCTCCCCTTAATCGATCATATCCCATTTTTGCTTGTATACACCATTCTAAAGCTACCAAACCCCGTTTCCATCCCCGATCCAGAAAATCCCCAACTTTATCCGCCGTGTCATGCAGAACATATACTTTATAAATCAAAGCGGGGTATGACGGAAGGCTGGGATGGAAGAGGTGTGTTGATCGTAAGGGAAAAAGGGGAAGGGGGTGGTGTGTCTACATGGAAGATTTTGATAGGAGGTTAGTTAGGGATGGGTGGTAGTAGTGGTGCGAGAAAAACAAAAGAAGGCAGAAAAACGGTTCCGAGGGGACTGGGGCGGTTCTGGGATGGAAGAAATGTCGAAGCGGAGGAAGAGAGGGAGGGGTAAGGTAGTCTAGGGAAAGAAACGAGAGGCGGGAGAATCGCGGGATCCTGAAGGAGAATCTAGGAATACTCGTAGAGACTGGGATGTGAAGGGGATGAAAGAAGATTAGCAGGGTAAGGTTGGAGAGGATGATGAGAGGAGAAATGGTCTGTGGAGATGATTTATGGAGGGGGGGGGTTTGGCCTACAGTATGAGTGGGTTGGTTGTTGGTGGGCACGAGAGGCAAGAATTGAATACATTATATACGGTTCAACTATAACGATTTTAGCCACTCGAAGAAAACGGTTAAGACATATTCATATCTCTCTCCATTGGAGAGCTTTCATTTGAAGCTGGGTCCGGATTAAATATACATGGAAGTCATCTCATCAACCCCATAGTAAATATCCAGGACTGTAGCTGCGAGGATGATTATATCCTCGTCTCAATCGTCTTCGCGTTCAAGGGTCATGCAGCAATGTTTCGTAAACCATCGCATCCTACATGTGCTACTTGCGCTAACGATACCACCTATACTGACGCCAGTGTTTGTGGTCTGACTTAAACCATCAACAAGACCGCTATATCAATGATCATTCCCACTACCCTCCCCATTCATTGCACTCTTGATCGGCGCCCGAAACCCCTGCTGCTGCTGCCCCGGACTCGGCTCCAGACGGGGAACAGGCGGCACAACCGGCGTACCAGCAATACCGTATCCCGGAGACGGTGGTAGCCTGGGAGGGCTATGCTTTGTTGGTGAGAGACCGGGTGGTGATGGATCTCGTTGTTGAAGTTGGGGGCTCGAGGATGGTTTACTGATAGGGTGGATGGCCGGTGTGCTGGCACCAATGCCGTGGCCAGGTGGTGGTGCTGGCCGTGGAGGGCTGTGCTTTGTTGGGGAGAGGCCTGGTGGTGAGGGTCCTCGTTGTTGGAGCGGTGGAGGAGCGGTTGGGGTTGATGATGGGGGAAGGGTGGGCTGTGCTGGTGGGGATGATTGTTGCTTGATGGGGGAGTAAGATGGTGGTTGGAGGACAGGTGGTGGTTGCTGGAGGGGACTCCCGTCAAGATGGGGCTGGGGAGAGAAGGTAGGTAGACTTGACGATTGATTGCTTTGGGAAGGGGTAGTCAGGGTGTGGGCCTTTGATGGTGAGTTCAGCTTGTTTGTCGTGTGGGAAGAGCTCGGATTTTGTCGGGAAAAAGAGTTGAGGTAGGGGCTTCCTGACGGAGGATATTGAGACGTCTGGTGTGGGGGTACAGGTGGCTGAGGTGGCGAGTAGCTCGCTGACCAGCCATGATTGGTTTGCTTGGTACTATTGCCTCCAGCCCCGTTAATAGTTGGTGGTGAGATATGAGAGAATGTTTCCGCGTTAGGATTATATCCGTTTTGCTGTCCAACATAATGAGTGTAGCCATTCGAGTACGCGGGAGGCGCCGGTGGTGATCTAAGCCCGGGCGGCGGCGGTATTCCATTGGACATTCGATTCCTTTGGTGGGGAGGCGGTGGAAGCTGTCCTTGCGGTGATAAGGTTGGACCATTCATGATGGTCTTATGCATACCGTTCGAACCAACAGGAGGTCCAGTGACGAAAGGATTTTGCGGATGGGCAGTGCCCTCCACTGGTTTGAACTTCTTTAGAGGAGGCATGTGTGAGGCCTCGTCTCCAGACTTACGCTTCTTTGCTTCATTGGCAAATGGGCCAATGCCATTCACCGTTCGTGAAGGCGGAGAGGACGAAGACCCAATATGAAACTTGAGAGGGGCGATTTTAGGCTTCTTAGCATCTTCTTCTCGGCGCTGGCAATCTCGACAAATGAAATGAAAGTTATCCTTCTCTGCTTCACCCTGGGAAATACCATGGCATGCACTATGCTGCCAGACATTGCACTTTTCACAAGCTATGCTATGAGAGCCGTCATCCTACAGGTATAGTTAGCACACTTTGGAAGAGCCAACGAAAAGACGAAACCTACTGGGTTCTCGCCGTGGACACCACACTTCGAACAGTCGAAGAACCACACATCGTCTTCAGCAAGAGCAGCTAATTCCTTCTTCTTTTTCTCCATTTCTGCTTTCAGATGTCTTTCAGACAACCTAGCCTCCCCAGCATCCAGCTTCTTGTTGTCTTCTGAAAGAGTCGCGAGCTCCTCCTCATGAAGAATACGCTTGTATTCTCGCTCTCTGAGGCGTTGTTCTCGGGTCATCATACGTGATTCACGCGCCTCATCCATCTTCTTTTGCCTCTCCTGGTCCTTTAATGCTTCGGTGAGATCAGCCTTCCTCTTTTGCTCTGCTTCCATTGCCTCTCGCTCTTCTCTCTCTTTGTCCATCTTACTTGCTAGCCTACTGGATCTCTTAGCAGTAGCTAGCTTTTCCTGATTCATCAATTCTCTCTCTCGCCGGGCTATTGTCCTTAGCTGGGCCTCTTCAGCTTTCTCAATGATCGGCACAACATCCAAGGTAACACGTCGATGAAGAGCTTTCTCATCAGGATCTCGACTCTTTTGGATAGTCTCAAGGAATTCCTGATATTGACCTAGGGTTATAGCAATGCACTCCCACTTTCGGCCCCCAAATTTGTCATCGGCAACGGTCATTCCATTGACATCTTCAGCACCTGTCTCACCTCCAGCATCATTTCCGGAATCCTCAGTGTTTGCAGTTTTCCTTCTTTTGCTAGCCCTGGCGGCCGCCTTACCCTTTCTCGAGTTGGCTTTCGGCTTGGGGGTAGGTGGAAGAGGGAGTCGCGGGTCGGTACGGCGGTACATACGGTTATCGTCGAGCACAAAATAGAGGCGTTCTTGCTTGTCGTATCCAATTTCTTCAATACGCTACAATATGGTGTTTTTAGCTGGTGTAGTCTTGGGGTATTCTGAATACTAACCCATTGCGTTTGTTCACTATCCTTTCCCTCAGGCATCAGCCCCCTCATCCGCTCGGCATTGATCAGTGTCCATTGCGAAAGCTGGAACAGTACACGAAATTTGGTAAATACATCAAAGTCGGCGAATTTATTTGGGGTCTCCTCTGTGCCGAAAGGGTTGCGGCCAGGCGCTTTAGCTACATATTGGCGGCGCGTATATTCGTCGAATATCCCAGGGCTGCAGATGTCAACGCAGTCATAGGATGGCAGTTTGGTGAGCTCACGTCAATCCTCGATGTGATGAGACGAATTTAAGAAGGGCCAGCCCGATGTCGGCTAGCTTCTGTGATGGTTCAGGCTTGAGACATTCTGTTTCCAGATCCTGTCAAAGAACACAGATTAACATGATTCTAAGCCTTGAACGCCCATATCCTGAACCTTTACTGGCAGGTATAGACGAATTAGCGGGGAGGGGGGGAACCTTTACTTCGATAGTAAAATCCTCATCAATCTTGACAGCTTTGCCGAATATGAAAATATATTGCATGAGGTTTGAGAACTCCCACATGCTTCGGAGTCGATCCAGCAGGCTTAGCTCCGTTGCTGGCTCAGAAGACTCCATCTCCTCCCTTCCACGCTTCCGTGTGACCATTCTGACGAGGCTCTTGAGGTTAGATATACTTGTCGCGATGTTGAATTATATCGAGAGGGTGCAAGCCAGAGCCAGGAAGAACGCGTGACAAATTTGCCTTTGATAGCAGGGCAGTGGAAATACCACAGTCTAGCTCAGAAAGCACAAAAATTGATGGGTGAGATACGTGTTGGCTGATCTCGTGTTGACTTTGTCGATAATCGAGAACCGGAACGTCGATGTAATTTGCGGGAATGCTAGACTAGCGTGGAGCGGACTTAGCTCAGCCTTACGGGCAAGTACGGGCAGATGAAACTTGAGTATGGGATGATAGCGTGGATAGTCACTACGCGTACTGCACTACTACCGTACTCATCTCACGAACATAGTTCTCAGAGAGCTAGGGTTAAGATCGTTCTAGTTGAAAGACATCTCACGTCGAGAGGATTGACGAAGATCTTACGCAATTCTTTACGGTTCGGACGTCCATGGAGAGAGAATTCTAAGTGGCATCATGGAGACATGAATGGATAGGATTGATAGAGTAAGAACATTCGGAAAATTGTAACAAGGTAAGGATGGGCCAGGCAAAGGATATTCGTGTCTGTACAATGGCCCCAAATTAGACGCAGGTTCCAGAAATCCCCAGAATGCAAACGTGACTGAAGCAATTCATGTAAACCAGGTAACCGTAGCAGAAGGGTATGATATTCGCCCCTGCCTCTCAAACCTCCCGAAACGCCGGTCAAGGCCGTGGTGTCTTTAGATAATGCTTTTGAAATCCCGTAATAACCAATGATGCGTCTTCAATCCTTAAACGCTGAAAGATCCAAAAATGATCTTTGCGTTATCCAAACGTCCCTTATGCCACGCGTATCCTACAATGCCAAAATCATCCCAAGGGTATATGTGCGAGGTTTCGTGCGGTGTCATTTCCGAATCGGTCTGCGCCAGGGTTTACACTCCTGGATTGTTCGTGGCGTCCATAACGTTGTCGGAGAGGTTGATAAGAAGCTGAGCAAGGCAACGTTTCGTAGCAGCATCGTCGCGTAGAACAGAGGAGAACGTGGCATCGCGTAAAGGTTCAGGCAAGCACTGACGGAGTGCTTCACGGGCCCGAGCGTTATCACTTAGTCTGATAAATCATTAGCACCATGGTCGTTACCACGTTCGTCATATCGCCGACATACCGGAGGAAACATCTAACAACATGCTTTAACAGCCTGACGGTCTGTTGCTCAACTAACTGAGTTACCATGTTGCTCAAAACAGTACCGACGGCATAGAATCTCTCATAGGTATGACAGATGTAACCTAGTCCAGTATCGTCGAGTAAGATTTTCTGCACAATGAAGATAGCCACTGTTTTGCTGAGCTCGGAGCCGGTCTCCATAATCCGAAGGCACAACGGAATGATCTCCGTAGTCAATAAAAAGTTGATAACTTCTGAAGAATCATTCTTTACCAGAGCACCAATGACACCGAGTGATGTCAGCCGAAGATATTCGAAAGGCCGAGACTTCGAGGTTGTGTTGAGGAAGGGGTAGAGAAAGAGTGGGATGTGCGCTATTGGAAATGTGAGTAAAACCAATTCACAATATCGTACGATACCCTTACCATTCAAGAAAAGTCCTCTGGTCTCGTTATGCGAAGCCACACATTGCAAAAGAGCCAGTGCATTGCAGACACGGTTCGAGGCCGCTGCTGTTAGCTGGGAAGGATTCAACAGCGGATAGACCGAGATGATCTCCTGAAGTAGAGAAGTCATGACACCTGTTTCGCGGTTGTGAGCCGGGGATCCCCAGAAATAACAGTGTTATAATTTACCGAATGAATGCCAAATAATGAGCGCCAACTCCGGCACCTGCTCTCTCTTCTTGCTTAATTCCATGAGTGCTGTCTCGCGTGAATTCCCATTCATTAATTCAGCCACCCAACCAAGGACTCGTCTATTCTCCTCGATCCAATTTCCGTCGACCGAGTTCCCGTGATTTTGTTCGGAATTCATCCCATGTCCCCCACTACTATTGTTATTCACTGCAATGCGGTAGTGCTGCTGTTGAGCAGCTGCCTGGTGCTGCACTTGGACATGTGAATGCGTAGCCGAATGTGAATTGTTATGCTGTTGATGATGCCCTTGCTGTTGATGTAGCCATGACGGCTCTGCTTGGGGGTATTGATGCTGGTGGGAAAAGACGTGTTGCTGTGAATTGAGCATCTTCGGTGGGATGAAGCGCTATGGATCTTATTCACAAAGCCTCTTTTCCAACAAGATACACATAAAAGCTCCAGCATCCAGACATCATCGAGGCACTCTGTACATTCAGTTCGAGGGAGGAGCCTGCGCAAGGTAAGATGTGGTCAAAGCAATGGTACTGGGGTGTAGTAAGATGCCCCTTTTATGCTTTACTGAATAGAAGCCAGTACTTGCAGCAACAGCAAATATATGAGAATGAATAGAACCGTGAAAGGTTTGCACAATAAGAAGACTATAATCGCTGCAGTCAATGGTCGAGGCAGGCCTCTTAGCGAACTTGACTTTATACATCTGGACTAAACGCTTTCGGGAAGAAACCTCGGCCCTACTGCGCCCGAGGGGCCCTCCGGAAAGCATCTCTCCCTGCGAACCATGGACACCCTCATTATTTCTCGGTAGAGGAATTTGTTCACCCTCTATTTGGTAACAATTGAGGCCAATCTTCTCCAGACCCAGGCTTTGGTAAAAGCAGGCTTTGGGCGGCCAATCACAGAAGCAAAACCTTGAGAAAGTCCCTCCCGGAGTTTCAAGCACAGACTATAAGACTCTGTACTCCTTGGCTGCTCTGTCTGGTTGACAACGTGTGCATGCCACGCCGCTGGTATGGCTGCAAGGGTAGAGGCCTTTCAACAACAACAGAACGAGAAAGATATTGTGGAGGAGAAGCCTTGAGAAGCTAGCCTTTAGGAAGCCAATCTTCAACTATGTGTGGTGCTGCGAAGAGGGCTCCGTGCCCGAATCTTTCGTAGGACAAATCGGACCTGCAAGGGCATGCCTTAGTTTTTGCCTACACTGAGAGTATCGAGAAATAGATTTCGTGGGATTACATCAAGGTGCAAGTCCCAACTAATATCATGTCGGTAGACGAGGCTCTGCATTTAATCCAAGTACTCCAAATCTCAGCATGGATGATCCTTTCATGAGATTTGAAAAAGGAAGAGTAAATGACAGCATGTTTCAAGCAATCTTCAGAATTCAAGAGCAGGGACATTCTCTTTGCTCAAAGTCTTAAAGTCCCTCAAGTTGTCTTACTGCCTCAACTTGCTCTCGTCTTGAACTATGTATATTCTTCGTATTTTATAAGGTTTCAAAGATCTCCAGTGAAATATCAAAGCGCAACATGTCTGCCGAAAGCATGTTGCAAGCATGACCCCAGACAACAATAAGTTTTTATGCTTGCCGCGTCTCGCAGCTGTTTCAATTCAGTTCGAGCTCGGTCAAGGAGGATGAAATATAAGGCATTAGGAAAAGTGAGAGCAAGTTAGCTGTCGAAGGGATCAGCAAAGAGCAAAGACGTCAGTAATATGACAAGAGAACTGGGTTATGAAGCTGCAGAGGGGCTGCTTGATAGGTCTTGGAAGTTGGTGCCCAAAATGAAGTACCAAACAGAGATGATGGATATGTGCTGATATCCAGTCACAAGTGTTAAGACGAAAACAAACCCTTACCTCCGGGTCACCTTTTATCGCCGGGCCAATTATGCAAGCTGACGATTGTTTTATCTCCATGTGGAGAGTTGCCCTAACCAGGCTTCATCTTTTTATGCGTGTTAGGGCTGTTTGATCTATGCTTCCAAGTATCGATTCAGCTAGCTTCTACCGTGAAGATACCTTTCTACTTGTCTAACTGCTAAATGGCATCTTGTAAACCTTCGACAACCGCGGGACGAGTGAGCGGCTCTCACGAAGGTTATGTGAGGCTGCACAACCTCATTCTCCCTCAGAATCGTTGCACATAATCAGCAGAACTCTTACTTATACCGTCATCTACCACACTTTTTCCAATTTTCCATTTTTTGTCCCCAGGGAATCCATCATGACGCAGCCTCCATAGGAGAAAAAGTATGTTATACACTAGCTCTACCTACTTTATATACCTACCTACCATCTATTTAGCGTTCTGAACTCCACTCGTCCCTAACCGACTGCACGAGGTCTCCGATCCCAACACTGAGCATGAGAACAGAGAATACTCATGCGCTACAACAATACCCGAACAAAACCAGATGGTGTTTTCTCTTGTGCCGAGACAACGTCTTTACACATATTTGCCGCGAACATATCGCTCTAAGCTTTCTGAACCACCTTTGCCGTCATTGTCTTGGTCCGAGCTAATCTGGCTTTCCCAGATCACATCTAAGTAAAATGCTAAAGACGGACCAGGGGATGTTAGAAGTTGACCGTAAGCCGTAGTCGTTTCTGAAATGAAGGTAAATTGGCTGTTGTTTATGGTATTTATGGTGTTGAAAAACAAATCTCGCTTTTCGTACGTTTTTGAACGCTATCTTAAACAAATTCCGGAATCTCTTTCTACCTCAATAAACGTTCGTAGCTCACATTCCAAGTATTTAGAACAGAATCTTCGAGTATACTTGAATTAAGTCCGCATCCCATGGACATGAACGAATCGCCCAAGAGTAATGTAGGAGCACTAGCGGTTTGGGTAACGGAAACGCACGTATAGTGCTACATCACGAGGCCCAGCCCCCCCTACTCCTCATCACTATCACCAAAGATTGCCCTAAAGATATCCTCCCCCGGCCTCTCCTTCTCTAACGCCTCGTTCCTCTCCGGATCCACCACGACACCTTTCTCCACCACCTCCACCACCTTTCCCCCCTCAACACCACCAGAAGAAAACTTCGTCGCCGCAGCCCCCTCCCTCCGTAACTCATCCATTTCTCTCTTCCCAACTAACTCTAGCCGCTGCATGTTCGGTGTCTCATTACATCCAGCCTGCCCTTCGGGCGCACTCCCAGGATCTACGGCCACGTGTGAGGGCGGCTTGACGTTGAAGCGTTTACACAGCAGACGCGCAGGATAGAATTCCTTGATCGACCTCGTGAGCGGCCCGTACATGCCCACGCTTGCGGCCTCCTCCGCGGGATCTTTAGGTTTCTCTTGTGGTCTCGTTAACAGTTCCTCTCCGCCCTGACCCTTCGTCCCTTCTGTGGCATCACTCGCCACACTGGGCGCAGATTTCGAACTCGTGAATCTCGTGGCCATCATCCCGCTCATTGGCTTGAAAATCTGCGCCGCGTGCGCAAATTCCTGCATCTCATTTACCCAGTCCTCGGTGCTCGCGCCCGACGCACGCTCAGGAATAGTGCCTGGTCCACGTAAGCCAGCGAGCGTGGACAAGAACAGCTGGTAGCGGGTGTGCTTGGGTGGATCTTCGGCGTAGGGCAGCCAGCCGGAAGTGCCGCGGTTCAGTGCTTCTCTGGCGGTTTCAAGGGATAAGAATGGGACTAGGGAGGCGAGGGATTTGGGGTTAATGGAAGATGGAAGGGAAGAGGCTTCGTTTAGGGCGGGAGGGAGATGAGTGTTGTTTGTTGCGGTAGCGATACGGGTGCGGGCGGTGGGGGTGAGGTAGTCGAAGACGGATTTACCCGGAAGAAGGATTTCGCCGAGGATGGAGGCACGGGACTTGGGATCCAAGGAAGAGGTTTTGGCGACGGTGGCAGGGGACTGGTAGGTGGCAGATGGGGTCACCGAAGGATCGAAAGGCGTTTTGGAGGATTTCCAGTCGGAAGGGATGGTTGGAGATAGGTATTTGCCGTCCTGTGAGAGTGTTGATGACAGAGGGTCAGTACTTATGGAGAGGATGAATCCGTCAAGGGGAAGACGACCATCGTGGCACCGGCGGAAGGTTGCGCTCGCTTTTGTTGCGGCAGCTTTCTTGGATATGAAGACTGGCCTATCGTTCAAGAGGGGATTCGCTGCTTTTTTGCCGTTTATGGCCTTTTTGGTCTTCTTTTTGTCCCCTCCAACTATGCGATTGTACGAGACTTTGGGCCCCATCTGATAGGGATCCTCATCATCTGACCCAGTATCATTGAGGATTCCAACTCCAAATGCTCCTCGACTTGGTGGCTTTTTACTCTTGACCTGCTTACCCGTAGAAAGAGTCCCGATAGCAAAGTCATCATCTCCGTCGTTCTCAGCTTTATTTTCTTTGTTGCTTGAAGTCTCCTCAAGTCTGCCTTCTCCCTCAAATCCTAAACCTTTACGGTCATTCTTTCTAACGAATGATACCATCGGAGAGTTCTCGGGCGCAAATAAATGTGTCTCCTGTCCATTCTGGCCACTTGGATCCTCATCCTCATCTAGCCTCGCTTTCCGTCTCACTTTTGGCCCGATTCCTTGGCCGTCTCGCCAGCCCATTTTCCTCAATAATTTCACACCTATGGTATCACCAGTTGTCTTCAGAATTTCCATGACTGGTTCGTTCCGTGACATCTCCTCGGCGGTAGATCCGAGCCCCGCGAACGAGTCTGCCGTTTGTAATTTCCTTGCCTCCTCCGCATCCGCCATGTCCTCCTCATCCATGAAGTCTTCCGCTCTCTGCTGAGCAGGCGGGGCATCTTTCTTCTTGTTCGACCGAGACGATACAAACGTCGATGGAGTCCATCCCTCCTTGGATCCAACTGTATTGAAGTATCTGGACTTGTGGTTAACTTTTGCAAATTATGATGTTTTATATGAACTTTGAGATTACCCTGCGCTGAAGCCGCCAGTGAAAGCCCCATGTAGTCTTTTCCGCCCTTGCTCATCGGTGACCTCTTGCTTCCACATCGGCACGTAAGAACCATCATCGCGAGTATCAGGATCCAGAGGAGGAAGTGGGGTACCATATACGACATATGGGGATTGCTGAGCTTGCAGGTCTGCTTCGAAGGTTGCACGCGATCGTTTGTAAGCCATGATGTTCAAGGTGAGGCATGCTCGCAGGTCGCAAAGCTTCAAAGGCACCTCACATATCCACCCGGACAAGAGCTGTGGAACGTCGGAGCATGCGTGTTAAGACCGCTGTCTTTGCTACCATTGTGATTGGCTAAGAATATTTTAAGCATAAGGTAAGGTAAGGTATTGTCCGCTTATAGTCGTTAGCGCAGTTTACACGTATACTGTACCTTATGTTTCAATAATAGAGGCATTCAAGGGATCGCCCGAAGTACCCTATTAAATATTGTTTGACACTTTCGGCGACTTAGCTACTACCCACTCAAACGGGCGAGTTATGTTCTGTGACGGCGCACAGAGCTTTGACAACATACCTGGAACTATTTCACGATTAGCGGTCTTTGAAACAGGTAGCCGACAAGAAAGCCGTGCTGTAATCGTTGGCTGAGGTAGATAATTGGGTAGATGCCCGGTCATGTAGAAGCTGGAGCCGAGACTTTGAGACGCCTGGACATCCACGCGACTTCATCCGTTGACAAGATCCAAGTGAGATATCAACTTCTTGGGATATTCGACTACCTTAGGTCAAGCGTTCCCAACCCCGTGACTAGATCATCTTGAACCGCCTCATCCACGTCCCATACCTTACGTGGTTGCATACTAGTCAGTAGAAGCTGCCTACCTTACAACGTATTGACTGTCACTCCGAGTACTCAGTTTAAGGAATGCAGCGCTCTTTCTCCTCTTGACACAGAGTCTGGGAAACACCAGGTTGTCACGGTCGACGCATAACTGGTAGCTAGCCTGAGAGCTAGCATCGGAGTCGCCAACTGTTTGACAAGTTCAGCCTTCAATGCTCCCATCTGTCGCGCAACCTTACAGTCCCCGGCCCAGGCTTTGATACCCCCAGTCCTCAGGACTCTTTCTCCTCAAACTCGATAAATCTTTGGCGAACGCGATGTCAACTTCTACCGCAACACCAGCCATTGTACGTAGTTCATCACGTCGCCAGCCGTCGTATACCACCCCCACAGGCGACCGCCCTCAACGAGCTGTTTCCACAATCACAAGTCATAGCACTCCTCCGCCGTCCTATTCTCGCTCTCAATCTCAGAATCGGGGACCACCTACTTCTCAGCAGGCAGCACTTGCCAGCATCGCTCGCAAAGACCATGAAACCACTAATGTAGCCCGGCCATCTTCGTCCCGCCGTAGCTTTTCTCGAGATCGATCTACTGCTGGACCGCCACCCACGCGAACAGATTCTACTCGAGATTCACGTCGAAGCACGTCAAGGCCGGGTCATTCGCGGAACAATTCATCATATTTGTCAGCAACAGGGACTGCCGTTGCCAATGGAGGATCCGCAGCGGTACAAACCCCAGGCGGTGGGAGATCGCAATCTGATGCAGCTATCCCAGGAAGCGGAGGGTCTTCTAAGAGACGTACAACAATCAGCGCGCAGACAGGAAACTGGTCGCTGGGCAAAACTATTGGCGCAGGTAGCATGGGCAAAGTCAAGTTAGCCAAAAGTCTAGAGACCGGGGAACAGGTGCGTTTGTTTCGGTGCTACTAGGCATGAAGCCAGAGACGTAACCCAAACTAACACAGAGGTTTTTGAATCAGGTTGCGGTCAAGATAGTACCAAGACAGTCTACGGATGAGCATCACAACAACCGAGACCGTGAGCGTGCGGATCATTCCAAGGAAATCAGGACCGCCAGAGAAGCAGCTATTGTCACTCTGCTGAATCACCCTTATATATGTGCTATGCGTGACGTTGTACGTACCGGAAATCACTGGTATATGCTTTTCGAATATGTGAACGGAGGCCAAATGCTCGACTATATCATCTCTCACGGAAGACTTAAAGAAAAGCAGGCTAGAAAATTTGGTCGACAAATTGCTAGCGCGCTGGACTACTGCCACAGAAATAGCATTGTGCATCGTGATCTAAAGATTGAAAATATCCTGATAAGTAAGACTGGAGATATCAAGATCATTGATTTTGGCTTGAGCAATTTGTTCTCTCCGAGAAGCCATCTCAAAACTTTCTGCGGCAGCCTGTACTTCGCGGCGCCAGAATTACTGCAAGCAAGACAATATACAGGTCCTGAGGTCGATATCTGGAGTTTTGGTATAGTCCTGTATGTGCTGGTTTGTGGAAAGGTTCCTTTTGACGATCAAAGTATGCCTCAGCTACATGCGAAGATAAAGAAAGGTGTGGTTGACTATCCGGCTTGGCTTTCCAATGGTAAGCAGATAGTCTCACTTGTGTCTCTCAATTTAGCTTTCTCTTTAACATTAGGCTGCTGACAAACATTAGAATGTAAAAGCCTTATTTCAAGGATGCTTGTCACGGATCCTAAGCAAAGGGCAAGCCTTCAGGAGATCATGAATCATCCTTGGATCATTAAAGGGTTCAATACACCCCCAGAAAATTACCTTCCTCACCGTGAGCCTATTCAACTACCGTTGGACCCAGAAATTGTGGATAAAATGACCGGTTTTGATTTTGGTCCAGCAGATTTTATAACTCGTGAATTGACAAAGGTCGTCAACTCAGAGGATTATCAGAGCGCAGTAAGACTCAATGCTCGAGAACAGTCAGCTCATGCTGCTGGTAATGAGAAAAAGAGGGGTGTATTTGACTTCTACAAGCGGCGAAGCTCAATCACTAGCAAAGAGACCCTCCAAAACCCTTCTGCTGAAGCCGTGCAGCTAGGCTCCGATCCTGTGAACGCTTTCAGTCCCCTAATTTCGATTTACTATCTGGTTAGAGAAAAGCAGGACAGAGAACGAATCGAGGCAAATCCAGGAGCACTGGGCATGCCCATGTCGCCTGGCGAGAAGCCATTGAAAATGCCTGATTTGCCAGCTCCCGAGGCAGCGTACACGAACTCGACAACCTATGAAATGCCAGGCGAAAAGCCCACAGGCGGTCGCTCTAGACCTAGGTCTAGGACCCATGGCGAAGATGAGGTTACCGAGGGAATCAAGAAGGTGAATTTGAACGTTCCTAACAAAGCAGCTCCCATCATCACCACACCACCCGCAGAACAGACGCCAGCCAAGAAAGAGAGCACTGCCGTTGGACTTTTGCGAAGATTCAGTACACGGCGCAATAAAGACTCGAGTAGGGGCAGAATAGATACGCAGGATCCACCCTCGCTTCAGTTGCAACCTCCTACAGATGCAGCTGCTACAACTCTTCGAAAGAGCTTCAGTGTGCGAAGATCTCGCAACAGGGATCCTGCCCCAACACCGCTATTGCATCCTGGTGGAAGCACGCCACATCAACCTGAGCTCCTAACACCACCAACTGCATCAAGGGCTGGAAATGCGTTGAACCGTTCAACGAGCGTCAATTCTGCTGATTACAGACGGCGAGAGTCTCGCCGAGGAGTTTCGGAAGGACACACAACAAGTGTAGTCCTTGATCCTCCACAAACCAGTGGCTCTGATCGATCGAATGCGAGCCTGCAAGAGCCGAAAACGAGCGAACCAGCTCCAGCAGAGCAGATGTCCAACAACGCCGCCCGCGCTGCGACAATGCGGACTAAATCGCTTGGTTCCGCAAGACGTGAAAGCATACAAGCTCGACGTGTTAGAAGGGAGGAAGTCAGAGAAGCCAACGTCCCAGAAGAGACGGATCAAGAGCTTGCTGAAGGGCAAGGCGAGACTCGGCATACCAGTAGTGTTGAGAACATGAAACCAGTATATCTTAAGGGTCTGTTCAGTGTTTCTACTACAAGCAACAAACCGTTGCCGTTTATAAGAGCAGACATCGTTAGAGTATTGAAACAACTCGCCGTGGAGTTTACGGAGATAAAAGGCGGTTTCAGCTGTCGTCATGCTCCGAGCATCGACCTGAATCGTGTTGTTGATCCTCCAAGCCCAGAGCAATTGGGCATGGCTTCCAAGGCTTCGAGACGGATCAGCTTTGGGGGCTTCAGGAACAGTGACCGTGACCGAGACGATCAAGAAAAACCATCCGCATCCCGACGACCAAACATAGATGCCAGCTATACAAATTCAGAAGAATCCGATGCCGACGACAGTATCGGTCGGCCTCGACGCGAACGAGCGGCAGGCGAGACGACGACGCACGTGGAGAGTAAGCTAGGCAAGAGTGTGGTTTTGAAGTTTGAAATCTTCGTTGTTAAGGTCCCGCTCTTCTCGCTGCACGGAATCCAATTCAAGAAAGTGTCAGGAGACACATGGCAGTACAAAGAGATGGCGCAGAGGATATTAGATGCGTTGAGGCTGTAGGTTGGGGCCTATGTCCTGGCGTAAGGGTTATACGTTGCGGATTTGTCTTTTTCTATCCGCTCCGATCTTTCTACTCAACGCAGTAGGTTCGAGCGGCAAGCATTGATTGACGAGTCTCCTTGGGTCTAACGACAGACTGTGCCGTCTAGTTCTATAGATTCTATTCATTTGCTGGGGACAAAACAAGTGTTAGGTTGGATTTATCTTACTGCAACTCATTCATCGGCCGGAGGAGGTTACCTGCCTCGATTCACCAGAAATCCAAAACCTTCCGTTTAAATTACTCCACGTTTCTTTTGTGGTGAGTACAGAAGTAGAGCATTATCAGGACCGAAAAGGCCTGTAAACCCCCAAGTACATTCCTGTCATGGAAAGATAGCTGAACTGCCTTTTCCCATACCATTGCTCCCTCAGGTTCGTGGGTGAATATGAGTATCTATATCTGTATCCTCAGAGATCCTGCGGATATGTATTCATGGCTTCGACGACCTTCGTGGACGACGTTGCTGTAATGAGCACGTGACGGGCTACCTCCTGCCCTTGTCGTTGCCCTGAGCGGAACACTTACTAGCGTTGTGGAATCGCGTACAGAGCCTCCAAAACAACATCAAACTGACTTCATCACTCAACAAACAAGTACAATTGTGCGACAAAAGACGAATCCGCAGTGCGATTGAAGGCGAAGATCTCTAAGATTCATGTGCTGTTAAATCATAGGAAGATCGGATTGGGGCAGCTGAACGGAATTACTATTCGACTTGCCACACACGAAACCACTTCAGACAGTGCAGTCAACAACCATCGCATTGTCGGTGACACGAGATTCTAGTGACGGCTCGTCCGTGTCCGACAAGGTCTCTTTTCATGCGTCTACGATTACCTCTGACGCCGGGCCCCCTTATACAGAGTCACCTACCGTCCCACTTCCAGCTTCTTCCTCGACACCTCCTTCCTTAGCACCACCACCCTTTTCCTCGCTCTATTTCCCTACAGCAAGTCATACAGACTATTTCAAAGCTTCAGTTACCGAGCCCGAGTCCTGCTCACCTCCACCGTTCTGTCCTGCACTACCAGTTGAGGCCGCTCTTGCTACTGCAACCAGTGTTGAAGCGGAGACCAAGGCCGCTCTTCCTCCGGATACTAAGGGCGAACCCTCAAGCAAGAGCGCGGAAGACTCCGAGCCACCGCCCCCGTACACTGAGGGTCCGAGTCCACTTGACTCTTTCACCTACGTGATGGCTGCCGCAGGCGGCGCCGCGAGTATAATCACACAGGTGCAGCAAGGTGGTGGAGCGCCTGTGACTACCCTGGCAGGTGTGTAGACCGACGTAGAAGAGATTACTCAAGGTCTTCGGACCGAATTTACTGACGTCGATGCCTTGTAGATGTCGGCGCAGACGAGCATATAACATTGGACCTACGGTATGAAAGCCTCCCAATTCTACTCAATCTAAGCTAACATCTACACACAGAGGAACTCGCTTTACTCTATCGAGAGATGAACTCCTCACTCTCCCAGAATTTGTCTTACTATCCCTCTTCCCAAATGGCCTTCTTCCTGACGGTCATATGAACTCCTTCCACGAAGGAGACGTCTACCCTGTTGATGTACGTTGTCCACTTCTAGTTCTACCTATTGAGAACGCGGTCTCTAACTTCCGCACAAGTACGATCCTGCCTCTCTCCAGTACATGCTCGACTTCTTCCGCACCGTCGCCCAAACCATTCCCTCCTCATCCCCTTCCCCCGTCCCTTCCCCCACGGAAACATCCGCTACTAACTCTACAGACACGGCCAATGTACCTGGCTCTGCCCGTGATATGCTGCAAGACCGCGCAGGGATCATCGTGCTCCGGGAAGATTTAGATTTCTATGCCATACCGCCCAAAGCGGAAATTGATCAGCCGGAGATGATTGAGGTGAAGAGGGCGGCAGGGAGGGCGTTGTTGGGGCAGGATGGGATTTTCAGTGGATTGAGGAGGAGTGAGGAGACGGGAACGACGGAGCAGCACTTGATTGAGATGCTGACGGCTGGGTACGGGCTAACTCGCACTCTCACAAAGCTCCTGAAACCTAATGCGGTAATCGATTTGGTCACTAATATATGTCTACAGAGGTTTTTACAACGACGACCACTGGGGTCACCGCGCTGGTGAGCCTAACAAAGCCGTCATCTGCTCCCTCGCCCTCGCCCGCCTCCGCACAGATATCAAAGGCAACGACCTCGCGAACAGCAACGCGGTAGGCATGGCGCAGAAACTGTTGCTATTCTGGAGGAAGCCCGCGAGGAGGTGTTGGTGGGAGGGAGTGGAGTTGGATAATGTAGATGGGGTGGAGGGGAAGCTGAAGGTTTGGATTCGGAGGGTTTGGACGCTGGAGATGGTAAGTTTTACTATTTGAGGTCCTGTGTTAGATTTTGGTAATGTTGACTCTTTGGTCGCAGAGTGTAATTGGATTACGGTGATGCTACTTTAGAGGGACTTGGATTCAGTGCTTGGGGTTACAAAATGGAGTGCGTTATTTTTGCATGAGAGACTTTTCTTGAAAATACCCCTTCGGGCTTTTAGCGAGCAAGTGGAGCAGTTTTTAGGTATATAGTATTGATGAAGCTTTGATAATGGTGGTTTGGTCCTTTATATTCAACGCTAGTGCTCGCTGTTGGTTCCCAATCTGTATTGGGAAAATTTCTGATAACTGAATTTAATATTCTACCTGGCGCTTGCTTCTGAAACTCCGGAATCTGCTCTACAACAGCTGGACCTTCGTCAGCCCCCCTACCTCGTCCTTCGAGATAGGTAGATTAATTATCTGGTAACGTGTTAGATATTGCATGTGTAACGCGATAAATTTTGATGGAGGATGACGTCGTTGCCTGCAGGTACTTAATTCTTGGTCGGGGCACTCATACAAATAAAGGTATTTCTAGGCGACCGAGATATCGGTAACTAATCCTAATTTGAATGGGTGTTTATGTAGTGAAATTGGGCGTGCATGTATGGAAACTGGGTGTGCAAATATTGGTTCCCTTTAGAAATGGAGGAATCATGTTGAGTTGTTGCTAAGTTAGGTATAAAGTTATAGTGCCAAATCCAACCATTCTATTGTAGAAGTCCGTAATATCGTGATGGCGTACAGATCCGCTACCCCGGAACGACAATGCGTCAAGGTTGCCAAGCTGCCAAGGAAGAAGCACCCGAAAGCACTTAACA